>VOFD01002262.1_pt1 | contig 38986 bp, 39 predicted proteins | sample 5384101 | NCBI WGS metagenome assembly VOFD01 (sample SAMN12384723, study PRJNA508395) | human gut metagenome | isolation source: healthy gut C | host: Homo sapiens
ACATGACAAACAAAGAACTGTTGGAAAGGAGATACATTACTCCGCCGTGTATGGCCGGAGATGAAGCCCGGTTACGGACGCCCTCTTTCTCCACTCTCCAAAGTAGTTTCCCCGTACGGATATCATTGCCATATAAAGCATCCCATTGTACGCTACCCACTAGCACTCCTGTGCCTGAAGACAAAGTAGCTGTTGTTCCTTCACCCTGTTTCCACGAAGTATTCTTCCAATATTCCCGTCCGCTACTTGCTTCCACAGCACAAAGTCCCTCACCGGAACCGGCAAAAACCGTATCGCCCGAAACCACCAGACCATCATTCAATGCCGGTACTCCCATAACATCCAGTTGTTTCTCCCAAATCAGTTGTCCCGTCGACGCATCAACCGCATACAAATGCCCGTCTACATCCTGTGCAAAGACAAGTCCTTGAGTAGCAGCAATGCTATTCTTAACGGACGAACTCACAGGATACTTCCAACAAACCACACCAGTAAGTGCATCCATTGCAACGATAGCAGACTTCCCCGATGCATTTTCATCCGCAGAAGCAATGTACACTCTGCCACGATATATGACAGGAGAGGTCATATAGATATTCGAACCGACATTTTGGGTCCATAATAAAGAGAAAGGAGCGGACAATGTATCCTTACTAATACCTATATGTTCCGGATTCCCCAATAAATTGTTCCAGTCCCCTTTCACTTTTCCAGTTGTTATTCTTGTTACCGGACAAACAAAGGTTTCCCGTGTTTCCGCCACTTCTCCATTGGTGAATCGAGCCTCAACTTCCACTGCAACCTGTCTGCCCTTGCACTTATCCGGCAAAACAATCTCCCCAAACCAGTTAAAGTCAGTTTTCTGGTGCAAAGGTCGGCCATTGATAATTTTCTGCCCGTCCACCCAACAACTATATACAACTTCACGAGCAGGCGAAACAGTATGATAAGCATTTACCGACAAAGGAATATTCCCATTTTTCAACAAGGGAACTTCTCCATTCTGAATGGAAGCAATCTGCACCTGCTTATTGATATAAGTATAACGTAATGTAGAAGTCAATGCTCCTTTACGGTCAACCTTTATAACACGGAAAGCTGCCGCCGCATGGTCAATTCCTCCCCGAATCGGCGTTGAAGTACAAATGCTGACTGCACTCTGATGCTTCCGGATATGATTGATATGCCAATGTCCATAAATCCATGCTTTCAGATTATAGTTATCCGGTCTATGAATTCCCGGTCATTGATACCATAAATAAATTTATCATCCTTCGTTAACAAGTCATGACTGAACACGACAATTGGTTTCCCCGCAGGAATCTGTGCCAGATCATTCTTCAACCATCGGTAAACTTCCTCTTTCGTATAACCCGGACGATAATCTCCCCCGAGCATCGGAGTAACAATATAATGGACATTGCCTACATCAAAAGAATAATAGACCGGACCATAAATACTTTCATACAACTCCTCACCGGATTTACCTTTCACCAAATCATGGTTACCTATACAATAAAAAACCGGAACTCCCATATTCTCAGAGTTCATCATAGGCAGATGCGCTTTCATCCCGGCTTCATAACAGAGATCACCTGTATGAATAATAAAAGCAGCCTTTTTTCATTTATCGCATAGTCGCGTACATTAGCAAGCCAAACATTTTGTCCCTCCTTTGAAGAGATTTCCGTATCGGATATATGCACAAAAGAATGGCTGCTATCGGAAGCTATAACAGCGGAATGCAAAGGGAAAACGCCAAAATCATATCCTTCCCTATCATTTGTAACGCGATAATAATGTTTATAGTTTGTCTGATACCCGGAAGGGGTTGTTATAAAGAGAAATTCAACTTTCGAGTGTCCCGGCAGAGAATATGTCCCGTCAACGGCTGTTTTTGTAACATTCAGACCGTCTGAAACCATTACCCCTTTAAGCACCTTTTCTCCTTTGTCATATTGCCCGTTTCTATTAGAATCCACATAGACTTTTCCTCTAAATGTAGCATTCAGACATAAAGGAAGCAAGCACAAAATAATAAATAAGAAAATCCTGTTCATAATCATTGTTTTAGTATAGCCCATTAAAAATACCCCAATGAACAATCATTTCATTCATTGAGTCCCACCTACTATCCCTGTGAAACGTATCATCCGTACCGGACTTCAGGATCATTACTTATCAGCTTTACATCCGCTTTCAATCGACTAGCCTTACGGGGAGTAACAACAAATACAATTTCCCTTGTTTCTCCCGGTCTTAATACCATTTCTTTATGAACATCCGCTACCACATCTTCCCCACATTCCAATTTACGAACAATCAAAGGTGACTTTCCTGTGTTTATAATGTGTACTGCACGAGTTATCCGAACGCCAGATTTCAATGTACCCAACTCAAAAGTATGAGAAGAAAGTTTCAGTTTTGGACCGTTTAGTAAACTCACTCCCCGCATATCATCTACACCTGTACCATATGCTTCAAGTGCTTCTGTACGTTTTCCGTTTACTAAAAGTACTATTCTATCATTGAAAGAGCCATAATAATTTCGAGGTATAGTGGCAACAGTTCGTATTGTTGCCACATCTTTTGCTTCAATCTTTTTTAGGCATATCCACCTGAAGACAACCACTCTCATTTTCAATGATATAAGACAGAAGTACACGCTGATTTGAATGGTTATAAAGTTTAGTTTTTATTTCTTTAGATATCATATTCTGCTGAACATTCTGAAAAGAAAGTACTAATTGCTCAATCGCAACTCCATCTGTCAATGAATATGGGAAATCCTTCTCCAAATCGGGAATAGGATCTACAAATCCGGTGACACGTAAGTAATTCGTACTTATTCCTTTCCGCAAATAACTCGAATACTTTTTGAAAAATAATTCATACGTCCACGGGGATCAAAAAGTAATCTTAATAAATCCTTTTTCACCGGGCAATATCCTTTTTTTTGTGTATGATGCTACTACACATCCACAAGTAGACACAATCCGTTCTATTGTAACCGATTGAGAATGATTATTAACAAAACAAAAGTTATGTGTTAATTTTCCCATATTTTCGGAAACATGTCCAACATCCCAAGTTGTATTATCGAAATGCAAAAAACTACATTTGTTTTTGCGTTTGCTGGGCAATAAGATTACCCAGCAAAACAAAACCAAATAATAATAATGCTATTTCCTTTTTCATAAACTTTCAAAAGATAATCTAAAGAAATATCCGATTAAATATTCAAGCATGATTTAATGAAATCTAACTACATATATCTATTCAACACATTTATTATTAACTTCCGTCCATTCAACCACTCCTTCTTTTTTTTCATATACTAAATGCCGTTGATTGGGAGACATATCTCGAAAAACATCCCCACTTCCTTCATTCATCGGCCAATAGGCCTCTAATCCGACCGCATCAGGATCAACACTACACAAATTATTCTTGATTTCACGCTGTGAAAGAGCTCTACTCCAAATACGTATTCCTCCACACCATCCATGAAAAAAGCTGCCTAGACTGATACAAACTTTCCGTCATCCCAACGTCATAATAACTAAACACATATTCATCCGTGGACACTGTCCTTGAGTTATCTTTCTCACCATTAACATATAACGTCAGTGTTCGCCCATCATTAACGACTGAAAGCATATACCAAACTCCGGGTGTAAATTGAGTATTAGCAATCAGTTTTTTTTTCTGTACCTGCATATACTTCCAAAATATTAGTTGAAGCCCTCCTTCACCAAAACGTAGCATATTATTATACCAACTACCGATACGAATTGGCTCATTCGCACTATTTCTTTTGAAATTCTCCGCTTTAAACTTTAGCTCCCAAGTATATTGAGTCATAGGTTCTGCCGGATTATCAAATTCAAATTTTTTTGTTGTATTAGTAGTTCCTACATAAGGAGCCGAAAAATATACACTCTTAGAAAGTTTTAAAAATATGGTACGCCCCGATTCTATTACAGGTAATCCTGCATCTACATGCAAAATTGTTACAGGAAGTAAATATGAACGTCCTTCAACCAATAAATCTCTCTTATCTGCAAGTATCGAGATTGTTGCAGCTGAAGAAACGGCCTGCCCTGCAGATATTACAACATCACTATTATCTAATGTACACACTTCATCAGGCACTGGATAAAATATTGTTCCCATATCCCTATTATATTCTTCTACCAAATCTGTATCTATTGCAATATGAACTTTCACATCACTTTCTACACATGCCGTAGATGTTACAGATATAGTATACATATCCTGTTCATCGATTGGAAATTTCACAAGATTATTAGATGCAGTTCCTGTCATCAATATTCCATCTCCACATTCAACCATCTCTTTACATCCAAACAAAGTAAAGAGCATAACTATATAAATTATTCTATATTTCATCACAATTTCTATTTATTTTTTTTTGTACAAGCATAAAATTCATGAATAGTACCTCCCGCTTTCTTAGTTACGCCACCGAAAATACTCCAAGACTCAACTATCGGGAATGTAAATTTCACATAACGTAATTGTACAGGAATATAAAATACAATATCCGGACTAGTAGATATAGTTGTTCCAATTTTTGTCCAAGTCTCTTTATCCACACTAACATTAACTTCCACACCTTTTGCAATTCCAATCAGACGACACCCAATAATATCATCATACACTTTCTGCATATCTACGATTACATCGACAGGAGATGACTTACTCTCAAACCACCACCTGTGCTGATAAACATTTGTTATACCATCAAACAACTTTGCAGGGCCATTAGTCTGTGAAATGTTCAAACCTGATAGTTCGGCCCCCCCCACCCACTACGAATATCATCAGCTATAAAATTGGCATGAATATCTTCCAACGTAACTCCTTCCTGATAATTTCCTTCTACAGTTGTAACTTCTATACTTATATACACTACATTACTAGTAGTAGTACTTAAAGTTGCATTTCCCAACACTTCTTTTTAACCTTATTGGGATTAAATAACGATCGGCATTTTTCAATAAAGCTAGATTCTCTTCCGCTATAGATATTTCCATTTCTTGTTTTGCAGCCATAGCATTAGAAGCAATAACTAAAATAGGATTTTTCATATCTAGTATCTCAATCGGTACAGCAGCATAATCCGTCTCATGAATTATATTATAATCTTCAACTAAAGTATTATCTACTGCAAAAACTGCTTGAATTTCCCCATTAGCTTTATTAGTACAATGAACTGATATTTTCATTTTCACATCTCCAACGCTAGAAACGGGAGTGTGAAGCACCTCTAAAACCGTAGAACACTGGATCTGGAATGTATACTTTATTTTCTGTTCCACCATAAATATCATACACTTCTTCATTGCCACATGAAACAACAATAATTGCACATACAAGAAGAAGTTGATAAATACAACTTAAATATAATATTCTTTTCATAAACATATACGTTTACATGATTTTAATAAATTATCTAACAGCTGGATTCTGTTCCTGTATCCCACGTCTTAAGCTATAATATGGAATTGGCTTATCCTCCTTATCTCCAATACTTTGATTTGCAGGACGAGTTGTATTGTACTCATAATCAAAGTAATATCCACCAAATCCGCCTTTACGCCCTTGTTTGGGATTCCAACGGGCCATACCAATTGCAGAATACAATGGATTTCCCCATGAGTCTACAGTGTTACCGTCATTCTCCGTAAATGGTAATCCGCCATTCTGCCAATATTCACCAATCCATTCTGTAGCCACCCATTTCTTAGGAGGACACCAACTACTTATATAATCATAAGTTTCTTGTAACTTCTTAGCTGTAGTTGTTTTATATGTTTGGCAGACAAAATAATCCACATATTTTTCTATTTCAGCAGTCGGTTTTAAAGGACCTGCTCCCGATACATAATCCATTATTAGAAGTTTCCCTGTTCCTGATTGAGGACCAATGTATTGCCCTAGTATTTTGACAAACTTCATCATAACTTCTCCTGTTACCCAATCTTGGCCGGGCTCATAGTCTATATCTAATCCATCCAAATCATACTGATTTATTTTATTAACAAAATACATTGCAAAATCCTCTAACCCCTCGTCAGTATGTGGATATTCATCTCCAATTTTACAAAAAGAACATAAAACGAAGCGAGTTCCTTTTTTTCTTACGAACTTCATACATTTCTTCCAGCATCTTCCCTTCTGGAATTCCCATCCACAAACTAACTATATCCATACTATCCGGTAATCCCTCAAAATGATTCCCCATAGATGGAGAATCTCCATTTACATATGCTGAATACCAACCAAAACAAATAGCATGATCACTTTTCTTATAATTTCGAAGATTTTCATAATACTGTTCATCAGCACGCAAAGGGTTTTGTATGCTTACAGATTCTATTTCTGAATCACAGGCATGAAATCCCAAAGCCATAGCTATACAAGTTATCCACAAATATATTATAACTGTTCTCATAAATATTGTATTAAATCTAATTATTACTGTTTTTATCCCACCAAACTCTCGTACCTGGATTGTCAGGTCCTTCCAAAAGTACTCTTGCAGCTTCCACCGCTTTTCTATTCGTATCATATTCTGATACCGGATAAGGTAAACGACGAATTTGTGTATTCAAGTCTACATTTGAATTTTCACATTCTATCACTGGATATACTCTTGGATAACCTGTACGACGAAAATCCGTCCAAGCCTCTTGTCCCACAGGAAACAAAGCTATATATTTTTGAGTGATAATCCTTTCTATCTTCATAGCTTTATCATCTTGTTCATTCCAAGGTATTGTTATAGAACTCGGACTATTAGCAGAATATAAACTATTAAGCTTATCTTCATATTGAGCTGGAATCTTGGTAGACTTCAAATAATCATCAGCTCCAGAAATAGAATGTTCTTCAAAAGAAAGACGAATACCTTGATCATAAAACTCTGCTGCACTTCCTCCTAGTTCCAAATCAGGCCAACGCACTGCAGCTTCCGCTTTAAGAAAACAAGTTTCAGAAGCACGCATCCAGACTATATTTCCTGTAGCACTTACAACCGGATGTGAGAACAAATTATCTTTTGTATATGCATCCATAGAAATAGTAGCCGGCATTCCAGCACGTACTCCACGGAATTTATTATCCGAAGTCCGCCTGAAATAAGCATCTCGGCGAGGATCTTCATATCCATTCATATAAGCATCAATAGTAGCCCCCATTAAAATATCATTCCAACCATCAATCACATAAAGAGGACTTTCATATGTAGCAATTGGATGAATATGCCTCAATTCCACAATGTCTGTCTTTTCCGTCAAAAAGCCGTGAGGAGCTTTCATCACCTTCTGTATCTCTTCTTTTGCTTTATCTGGATCAATATTAGACAAGTGCATAGCTAAACGTAGCCGTAAAGAATTTGCAAATTTCACCCACTGTTTAACATCTCCACGAAATACGCAATCCCAATCTGTAAAAATTAAGTCGCCATTAGTAGCTGGTATGTCCAAAATGTTGACCGCAGCTTCCAATTCATCAAAGAAACTATAATAAATATCTTTCTGGGTATCATAGGCTACTTCTTTATCTATTCCAAATTTCAAATATGGAATAGGACCATAAGTATCTGTTACTCGATGCATATTGGCTATTTTCAAAATTTGCACAACAGCATATCGCGGGTCACTATCATTATTGATAGCCGTCTTCAGCTCACGCCAAGCATTCATTACATCTCTATAAGCACTAGTAAACATCATTCCCGGCCAATTACGGTTACCACTCCAGCTATAGCGTCCCGCTGAATTGATATTCGGATTGGGAGAACCAAAAAAGCCCACAAATCCATCCCCAGTCATAACTTCCACAACCTGATAAACAGATGCCTCTTCAATAGGTATTACATTACGCTGCATTTGTAAAAAGAACGATCCTGTTCTCGCATTATCCCAATCAGCCATTTCTGCAGTTACCTCATCCGGATTCGTATTATATTCTTCAAAACTACTCGTACAACTTGTTGCTAAAACTACAGTCCCCCAAAAACAAAGGAAACTTTTCAAGTTTAGATATTTAGATATTTTCATATTCAAACATATATTAGAAAGTTACTTTTGCGGAAAATCCCATAGAACGTAAACTAGGTTGCATAAAATAATCCATTCCTTGATTATAAGTTCCCGTTCACCGTTGTTTCAGGGTCAAACGGTGCTTTGCAATAGATCATCAACAAATTGCGCCCAACCAATGAAACATTTAATTCTTTAATAAACTTGCACCATTTATTAATGGGAATATCATATCCGATACTAAGTTCTCCGAGGCGTACATTTGTCATATCATATATATAGCAAGAGCCTACAAAATCAACACCGTTTCCGCCTACCGTCTGATACCAACTCTGTGCATCATATTTATAACCATTAACTAAAACTCCACCATTATCACGCGCTTTTGCAGGAGTTTCCGACACCCCGTAATAGTCTAGTACAGCCTGAGTAGCAGAAGCGCCTCTACCTCCAACTCGAGCATTAATCATGAACCCCAAACTGATTCCTCTCCAAAAGAATTCATTACGCCAACTTAGCACATATTTAGGATTAGTATTACCCACATAAATATAGTTGTTTTTTTCCGTTTGTATAGTATTCGACTTTGAATCCAGCCAAATATGCCCATGTTCATCCGTACGCAATATATTTGCATACAAATCGCCCATCGAACCACCAACTGTCAAGCGTTTCTTTGCTCCACCCATCGAATAAACATCCATTTCATCCAAACGAACAGTCACTCCCAATTCATCATTTGTATATTCGGGGAGTAATTGATTTACTTTTATTCCTATTTAAAGACCAAAGTAATGTAGTTTTCCAATCTACCTGTCCAATTTTCTGCTTGTATCCTAGTGCCAATTCGATACCTTCATTAGTTACCTTACCAGCATTAACATAGATACTGGAATACCCCGTAGTGGTAGAGATTTCCGGACTAAACAATTGATTTTAGTATATGACCTATAAATAGTAGCATCTAAAGTCAATTTATTTTTAAATAACGCTAAATTAAGACCGGTTTCCCATGAATATGTACGTTCCGGTTTAAGATCTTTAATTGGGAAATACGATGTAGTAGTCAATCCACCATATACAGAATAGGTCGTTATCGCTGAAAAACGAGACGGTGCATTTCCCACCTCACTATAAGAAAGGCGAATCTTTGCATAAGACAGAATATCTGATTTTATATTAAACGCATCCGTCAATATAGCCGAAGCTCCTACTGATGGATAAAGAATAGATTTATGCTTTGTTCCAGCTAAAGCAGAAAGCCAGTCACTACGCAAAGCACCGTCTACATACACCATTCCTTTATATCCAACAGAAGCCGTAGCGAATAAAGAGTTTGTCCGATCGTGATAGTTGCCTCTGCGATAAGTCAGCTTACCGCTAGTGTCGATATTATTTACTGTAAATCTATTAGGAACAGTCAACAATCCTCCTCCTAAAGTCAATGTTCTACTGTTTAGGTCCAATAAACTAGCACCAAGTGTAGCCGTAACATTCCATTTATCATCAGCAAAATATTTATTTACATTCGCCATTACATCTGCATAGTACTGAGTAACATTCTGCTCTGTTTCAATATATGCTCCTTTATCTGAATTTTCTGCTAATACGGTCAAAGTCGACGCATACATTTTACGCTCATTATGCACGATATCTCTGTCCATTTTTGCACGTGCAGATACATTCAACCAATTAGTTATCTCATATTTCAAAAAGCAGATGTCAAGAAACGGTCTTTCTTATTAATATACATATTACGATCAGTCACCCAATAAGGGTTCTGCATAGAAAGTCCATTTTCGCCCAAAGGCCAATATTGTACATCTATATTACGTTCTATGTCATAACGCTCATAATAACGATATTTTTCGATATCTTCTCCACGGGGAAACAAATAAACCGGAACTAAAGGATTACCATATTCACCTTGTGCCAGCATATTTTGCTCTTTTACATTAGAATACATAAAGCTAACATCCAAATGCAATTTATCATTCAACATAGAAGCCGTATTACGTGCTGAAAAGTTATAGCGATCTAAATCATTATTATGAATGATACCTCTACCATTTACTGTTCCGACAGAAACATAAGTCTGATTTTTATCATTTCCTGTCGTCAGACTCACCGTATTGGCTACATTATACCCTGTCTGGAAAAAGTCATTCACATCGTAGCTGGAAGGAGTATCTAACTTAGATGACCAACTAAACCATTCCCCAGGCTCTGAACCGTAAGAATTTTGAAATTTTGGCATTACAAACGGAGAATAGAAAGTAGAATTATTATTATAGCTGACACTTGTCTTTCCAGCCGCGCCTTTTTTAGTAGTTATCAAAACAACCCCATTAGCAGCAGCAGAACCATACAAAGCAGCGGCAGCAGAACCACTTAAAACTGAAATAGATTCAATATCATCCGAATTAAAGTAAGAAATGCCATCACCTGATTGTCCTGCTCCTTCATAACGCCCACCGGGTTGTGTTCCATATGAACTTGGCAAAGGAACTCCATCTACAACATACAATGCATTGTTATTTCCGGAAATGGATTTTGTTCCACGCATTACAACACGAGCACCACCACCAATACCTGCTGAGCTTGAATTGATACTCACACCAGCTACCTTTCCGGCCAGACTGTTCATCATATTCACATCCTTCACTTTCGTGATCTCATCCGAACTGACTTGCTGTACATTATAAGTCAATGATTTAGTTTCCCTTTTGAGTCCCAAAGCTGTCACCACCACCTCATTCAACACTTTTGTATCTTCAGTAAGTACGATATCCAAAGCCTTACTATCGGATATTTTAATCGATTGAGAAACGTAGCCAACATAAGAGATTTCAAGAATATCCCCTTTTACTACTTGCAAGATGAATTTTCCGTCAAAATCGGTAATAGTACCTTTACCTGCTCCTTTAACTTTGACATTCACCCCAATCAGAGGTTCTCCTTTCACGTCTTTCACACCCCCTTCAATGGAAAAGAAGGATTTTGTGCAACTACATCTAATTTATTTGTAGACAAAATAATTTGCTTGTCTACCACTGTATAAACAATATTAGTACCTCGGAATACTTCATCCAAAATATCCATAATTTTCCCATTCGTATTTCGAACTGAAACAATACGATTTGTCTGAATGGTCTTGTCATTGTATAAAAAGACAAAATCTGATATTTCTTCTATTTTATTCAGCACTTGTTCTATCGAAGCGTTATTCATAGAAATAGGAATCCGTGTTCGCTGGGCGTACCCATTTTCGGCTGATAGCTGTAATACCACAGCAAAAAGCAGTATTAGACTAATCCTCATAACTAAAGGAAGTTTTAAATTTAAAGCATATTTAGAACATGATGCAATAAATGAATGATTTTTTTTTCATACATTTGCGGTTAACTAGAGTTTATTACTATAATGAACTATGGTCGATTCCGGTTGTCGTTTGCGAAACTTTGGACCGTGAATCTTAAAAATCGGAGGAAGACAGCTGTTGGTAGCAGCTTTCTTCTTTTTTTCGTCTTTGTGCTATCTCATAGGCTATTCTATTTTTATGGTTACTAATATAAATCTACTATTATCTTTTTCTTTGTGAATGTATCATCGGTTTGTTGTTCCGGTTCTTCTGTCCTCCATTTCAATGTAGCGGATTTAGACAGATAATCCAGAATCTGTGGCAGAGTTTCATTCCGGAAAGTAGCCCGATACTTATATTCTTTTCCTGATTTATTAGAAAACTGGATTTCAACATTGAAATGCCGTTCCAAACGCTTGAAAATATCTTCCAATGCAGTATTGCGGAATATAAGTTTACCATCTTTCCGGCTACCTTCTCATAAACGTCCACCTTATTTTTTAACCAATTTCTGACTGTGTTTATCGTAAAGCAAACGTTCACCGGGAGTCAATTGAGTAATAGTCTGCCGGTCGGGGGGATATCACATTTACTTTACCTTTTTCCAAAACTGTTTCTATAATATCATCATCTTCATACGCGGACACATTAAATTTTGTACCATACACATATATGCTCAACCCATTCGGAGTATTTACATAAAATGGACACTCACGATCAGCCTGAACATCAAAATAGGCTTCACCTCTCAAATCTACATTACGATTATCTTTACGAAAAACAGTAGGATAACGTAAAAGTACTACCGGCATTCAACCAAACAACTGAATGATCGGGAAGCTCGAAACGAATAACAGAACCTGTAGCTGCCGTAATTTCGGCATATCTGTCATCTTGTTCCGGTTCATGAAAATATAGATATCCTAACACCAACGATGTCAGCAATAATGGCAGAGTCAAAAAAGCCGCATATCTCATCAATTGATGATACACTTGTTTTCTTTTAGCTGACTTAATCTTCATTTGTGCCCGGTTATAGGCCCGAGCTACATTAATAGCTTCCATCTCTTTAATATCATCTCCCAAGGCTTGCGCTTTCCGGAGTAATGATTCAGGGTTCAGATTTTCCATATTCTCGTTCAAAATCATATTTATAATTGCAATTACACTAATAGTACAATTGATGCTATCAGAAAGGGACAGGCAAATGGCGTTTTTTTTTCATCATAATTCCAAAAAAAAAAAGTTCAAAATAGCCCTGAAGTTGCTTTCTTATTATATATTTGCAGTATCAATAATACTTATATCTAATCTAAGAAGAAATGGAATTATCACACTTACAACACAGTAAAGAGCAGATTTTCAAACAACTCTATGAGGAATATTACGCTCCTTTCTGTCTGTATGCAAAAAAGATTTATTGATGATAAAGATACACGTGAAGACATTGTTTCGGATGTATTCACCTCGATATGGGACAAGCTCGGAACGGAATCCTTCGATCTGCAATCGGACACAGCATTAGGATACATCAAAATGTGCGTAAAAAATAACTGCCTAAATTACCTGAAACATCAGGAATATGAATGGAACTATGCGGAAATCATTCAGAAGAAAGCTCCTATTTACGAAACAGAGGCGGATAGTGTATATACGCTTGATGAATTATACAGGATGTTGTATGAGACATTGAATAAACTACCCGAAAACTATCGAACCGTCTTTGTGAAAAGTTTCTTTGAAGGTAAGACTCATGCGGAGATTGCAGAAGAGATGAATCTTAGCGTGAAGTCCATCAACCGATACAAGCAAAAAGACAATGGAACTTTTGCGAAATGAACTGAAAGACTATCTGCCACTATTCCTTCTATTATTCTTTCGTACGTAAGCTACTGCCACACGAATATCATTCTCCCGTATATACGTAGTAAAGTTCTTCACACCCTATTGCAAACTACATTCCCCTTACAGTGTTCCTTTGTCCCATATATTGTGGGAAAGTATTCCCTACTAACTGGGAAAATATTCCCTCATTTTCTAGGAATAAATTCCCATAATATAAGAGAAAGTATTCCCATAATATATGGGACAATCGGAACGATTGTTTATCTTTAACCAGGAAAAGGAAGAAGATAATATCTGACTATGAGAAATACCTTGAAATACTATGAGAACAAGGTGAATTTTGAGCCAAAACTGGAAATATCTTATGAGAAATGCCATCTTAAAAAGTATTTCTCATAAGATATCCATTTGATTATCTTTGATTTAACAGCAACTATGAGAATATGAGAAATGAAATTAGAAAATCGTTTCTAGGGACCCCTAAGATGTCAAAACTGGAAATTCTATCTCTTTTAGGGAATATCCAACAAAACATCTATCTTTGTCCTTTTGTAAGCCGAAGAGAAATGCGGCATATTGAAACGTTTTTGCAGACGAAAAAAGTACCAAATTTATTTTAAACAAAAGCAACTGACAGAAGCATCACGCTTTCACCCGAAATAGCCAGTCTGTTACTGTAACAGACTCTCCGCCAAAACACGACACTCCGCACGATTTACTTTTCGTTTCCTGTTTGCGGAATAGATTCTGTTGTCAATATGTGTTTGGGGCGATAATAAGGTGCCAGTATTTCCTGCAACTTATTGTCTATGTATTGTAGCTTATTGTCGATTTCTTCAATGTCGTCCGGCTGACCACCTTCCAATAATTCCGGCTGACCTTCCAGCAACAAAGTCACAGCCTGCCCTAAACGCGGGTCGGGAACAGAAGTGATGACAAATGGCACAGGAATAAACGGTCGGAGCAACTTCTCCAGTTCTTCCGCCTGAATCTTAATCCCTCCGCCATTGATTACATTATCTTTTCGCCCCAGAATCATAAAACTTCCATCGGGATAGATACGTGCAATGTCATTGGTCTGCAATGTTTCGTCACATACCAAAGGAGCATCGATGACTAATGTATTCTCTGCGGATAAAGACAATTTTACTGAAGGAAATGGATAATAATGTTCTGAAGCCGATGCTCCATTCAAACGACGAAGGGCAATATGCGACAAGGTTTCGGTCATGCCATAAGTGGAGGAAACCGCCGTCGTAAGATGTTTGATCTCCGTTTCCAGAGCCTCATCGATGGCTCCGCCTCCTATAATCAGAATATCCGTTTGTTTTAATCGCTTTTTTTCTTCGGGAACCTGCAATGTGTTATAAACTTGCAATGGGACCATTGCAACAAATATCAAAGATTCTTTTATATCGGCCATTGGATGACCGGAAGCGGGACGAACAAGCAGGTTCAAACCTGCGACCAAAGAACGTACCACTACCATCATGGCACCGATATAACGAAGGTTCATACATAATAATGCCGACTCACCTTTCTTCAAATTCAGAAACTCACAGGTCAGGCGCGCACTTTGCATCATCCGGTCCTTACGTACCATCAGTTCTTTAGGTGTACCCGTAGAGCCTGATGTATGAACAGTAATGACCGGAGAATCATTGAACCATTCGTTCAGGAAAAGATATAAATCCCAATAAGCAGGAGAATGAGCTTCCGTTCCTCCTGCTATCAATTGACGTATATCTTCAGAAGTGTATTCTTTTCCGTCCAGTAACAGACATTGTTGTTGTCGGTTGAATATCATCACAACATCCTTTAAATATCATCCTTTGCAAAACCACAAGCAATCTTTTTTTCTTATTTCAAGGGGCACTTCCACATTATCCGTAAAAAGCAATCCTGTCCCCAATCCCTGTGGCAACGGATTATTGAATGTTGCACACCACTGTGCAATAGCGTTCAAACCGATGTTTGATTCCAGAGCGGAAGTGACCCACCAGCCGATATGTCGCTTTTCAGCTTCGGTAATCCATTCGTCCCCTCCGCACATTCCTCCGTGAAGGGAAGGTTTAATAACAATATATTGCGGACGGATGGTTGAAAGCAGTTCTTGTTTTCTTTCCAACGTGTTGTACCCTATCAATTCTTCATCCAAAGCTATCGGTAATGGAGATGCGGAAGTAAGGCGTGCCATTTCCTCCCATTGTCCGGCACGGATCGGCTGTTCGATAGAGTGCAGATCAAGTTCGGACAGACGCTTCAGCTTTTCCATGGCATCAACCGGAGAAAAAGCACCATTCGCATCTACACGCAACTCTATTTCCTTAGAGGAGAAATGTGAACGGATATAACGTAGCAATGCCAACTCTTCTTCAAAGTTGATAGCACCAATCTTTAGTTTGATACAACGGAATCCGGCTTCCATCTTTTTCTCAATCTGGGATAACATACAATCATAATCTCCCATCCAGATAAGACCGTTGATGGGAATCCCCGTCTCTCCACGTGAGAAAGCCGTATCACATAAAGCCCAGTTTCCTGCAAAGAAATGCCAGATAGCCGTTTCCAAGCCAAATAAGATGGAAGGATACTGGCATAAAACATCCTTATCCCACATTCCTTGTTCTTTCTCTACTTGCCGACAAAATCTTTTTAATATATCTTCATAATCAGGAAGATCATCGCAACTCAAAGCGGGCAAAGGTGCACACTCTCCTATTCCCACTCTACCCGGAAAATCAGGAGAAGTAAAGTGAAGATACCAAACTTTTCGTGTAGTATATGTTCCTCGGGAAGTTCCGGCAGGTTGCTTGAAATGGAGCAATCGAGGAATAATTTCTATTTTACAATTCATCGTGAATAATTTCTCTATTCACCACAGAGTAACATAGAGCCCCACGAAGTTTTAGTAATCAGATCTCTTGCAGTTCTCCTGCAGTCTTCTCTTACAGTTCTGCTTTGCAGAAAAAATAAACTCTGTGTTACTCTGTAGTGAAATCGGTTTAAGGGAATTTCGGATATTGTTTGAAGTTCGGTTTACGTTTCTCCAGAAATGCATTCTTTCCTTCCTGTGCTTCATCCGTCAGGTAATAAAGTAATGTTGCGTCACCTGCGAACTCCTGAATACCTGCCTGGCCATCCAGTTCGGCATTCAATCCCGCTTTAATCATGCGCAAAGCCAACGGACTAAGCAACATCATTTCTTCCGCCCACTGCACATATTCATCTTCCAACTGTTCCAAGGGGACCACCTTATTCACTAATCCCATGTCCAGTGCTTCCTGCGCATTGTATTTCCGGCAGAGGAACCAAATTTCACGTGCTTTCTTTTGGCCTACCACACGTGCCAGATAAGACGCACCGAATCCGGCATCAAAGCTGCCCACACGAGGACCAGTCTGACCGAAGATGGCATTTTCCGAAGCAATGGATAAATCACATACTACGTGAAGTACATGTCCGCCACCAATGGCAAAGCCGTTCACGGCGGCAATCACAGGTTTCGGGATGCTACGAATCTGCTTCTGTACATCCAGTACGCTCAAACGAGGCACACCGTCTTTCCCGATATATCCGCCACGTCCTTTCACATTTTGGTCGCCTCCCGAACAGAATGCCTTATCTCCGGCTCCGGTAATCACAATCACGTCAATATCCGCTTCTTCACGGCAAATACGCAATGCATCACTCATTTCGGCGGTAGTAGTGGGGGTAAATGCATTCCGATAACGTTCACGGTTGATTGTGATGCGGGCAATTCCATTATAATAATCAAAAAGAATATCGTCGTATTCTCTGATGGTTGTCCACTCTCTTTGTGTTGACATAATCTATTTTTGTTTTAATTGATGATAATAATTCTTCAACATACGCGCATCCTTGTTTTTGTTGGTAAACACTTCCAGCAGCACTGGCTGTTCCATAGCCTCCGGTTGGGTGAAAGTTTTCATCGCTTCAGCCAGTTCTTCATCATTTTGCGCTTGCAGATAGAGGAAGCCACGTTCCTCCGCCCAGCCTTTGGCCGACGTTTTATGGACTGCTGCAATAAATTTATGTGAGGTTCCCGACATATCCAATCCCGGTAAAGTATGGAAAATCTCTCCTCCTCCGTTATTTAATAAAAAGGATACGCAAGTTAGAACGGACGTTGATATTCCACAACGCATTCATATCATAGAAGAAACTTAAATCTCCGATAGCTATAAAATTCAGTTTATCGGAAGCTGCCGCATAGCCGACTGCCGTAGACAGTGAACCTTCAATGCCACTTGTTCCCCGATTGCAACAGACCTCAATCGTGGAAGGGATCGAATACAACTGCGCATAGCGAACCACCGAACTGTTTGCCAGATGCAAGGCGCACGACTCCGGCAAGGCTTTCAGCAACGCACCGACAGCCGACATCTCCGAATAAGCAAAATCCGGTTCGGGGATAATCTTGCAATAATTCTCCCATACACGTGGATATTCAGGAGTCCGGTTATCCAGCAGACTGGCAATCTTCTCCAAAAACTCGAACGGATCCATCTCGATCACCGTAGTTAATGAGCCGTACAAATCGATCACCTCACCGTCCGGCGATACGTGCCAATGTTCTTTAGGCGGATGCTGACGAAGAAACTTCTTCAATCGTTTGGAAACGACATGTCCTCCATAAGTAATCAGCAATTCGGGAACCATCTGACCTACCTTCTCTTCGGGCATGGCATAAAGCGCCGCATCAAAATTCTTCACCGGAATACCGGGAACTGTCTGGTTGCCGATATGTTCTGTCAACCAGGCAAAATGTTTATATAATAACTTGATATATCTTTTTTCAAACAGATAGATAAGATTCATCTGACCGATGATAATCATACGCTTCTGGTATTTATTCATCCGATCGACCAAATCGTTATAATCACGGTCGTAGACATTCAATCCCTGATAACGGGTAATGACACGCACTGCGGGTAGTGAATCGACCGTAAACTGAAACAGCGGTTCGGAAACAGGTACATTGATATGTACCGGACCTTTCCCATGATGGGTCATCTCCAGCAAAGCCTCATTCACCAGACGATTGCAATACCACTCATCTTCATCCGTGTGAATTTCCGGAAGGTTCACCGATTTCTTGACCAACGTCCGAAATACGTCTGGTTGCGGAACGGTCTGTCCATCCATCTGTCCGATCCAGGCAGCGGGACGGTCTGCAGAAATGACGACTAAAGGAACATTCTGGTAAAATGCTTCCGCCACAGCCGGATGAAGGTTTAATAACGCTGTACCGGAAGTGCAACAGACAGCAGCAGGATTACCACCATTCAACGCAAGACCAATGGCAAAATAACCGGCACTCCGTTCATCAGTCACCGGATAACAGGTAAAATTCGGGTGGTTAGACAAAGTATGCACGATGGGCGTGTTACGGCTACCCGGACACAACACAACTTTGGTAATCCCATGCGCCTCGAGCAACGCAACCAACTGGAGTATGTTCTTCTTGTCTGTATACATGACGGTTAATGATTAGTGAATTAGTGATTAATGATTAATGGGTTATAAGCCGTTTGATGGTTTGCAACTTCTTTTCCGTTTCCAGCCATTCATCATTCAATTCCGAAGAGGCCAATAATCCGCCGCCGGCATAAAGAGTGAGGTGTTTGTCCTCGATATGCATACAGCGCAGATTCACGTAGATGTCAGTTCTCCTTCCGGATCCAGCCATCCGATAAAGCCGGAATAATAGCGCCGGTCGTAACCTTCGTTCTGCAATATAAACCGATAGGCCTCTTCCTTTGGCAGACCGCATACGGCAGGCGTCGGATGCAATACTTTCAGAAGATCGCCCAAACCTTTATTATCTTTCAATGAGAAGCGGAAATCTGTCTTTAAATGAGACAAGGCACCGGCAGAAGCCGGATAAGGCCCGTTTTCCGTAGAATGGATGCCCAATGAAAGAAGCTGGCGGCGAATGTAGAGGCTACATAATCCTGTTCTTTCCGGTTCTTTTCATCCCATACCTGCGGCAGCCTGCCATCTTGCAAAGGCTGCGTTCCGGCTAGCGCAACTGTATTCCATTCATCTTTCTCACCTGATAAAATGATTTCGGGAGTACTTCCCAGCCAAATACCCGTTTGGGGAGTGTAGCATAAATATATATAGGAATGAATATAACGCTTGCAAGCCGCACGAAAAATGGACGAAGGAGAAAAGTCTGCTACTTTATCAATAGTAAGATGACGGGAAAGCACTAATTTATCAAAAGTCTTATCGCGTAAAGCATTGATAAAGGTATGAAAGCACGCTGCATATTCCTCCGTGAAAGAAGTCAGGAATGATTCTTGTCCTTGCATCCGCAAAGCGACCTTGCGGTCTTCTTCCGTATCATCATCAACCAGTAAAGGCTGCCCCCACTGATCGGGTTGAATCAACACAACCGGACACCTCTCACTCACCTGAAACGGAGCGATGACAAATCCTCTCTGTCCATTCAGTTCTTTCAGATCGTATATCAGACGTACCTCTCCTTCCGCCTGTGTCAACAGACGGGGAACTTTCTCCCCGGGAATACGGTAAACAGCAAATGGCTGCTTCCGCTGAATAAATGCATCAATAGTTGTCAAGTTACTTATTTCTTCGTCGGTCATCTCTTTTTCATCACACTGTTGACTACCCGTATGGAAGACACCAACTTGTCCGTCGACGTAAATACGTCTACATTCCAGACATGTGATGAACGTCCTTTATGTACAACTGTCCCTACTGCACGTACCGTATCTCCTTCATGCGCAGAAGATATATGATTTCCGCTGACCTGCATTCCTACTACAATTTCGTCCGGCTGGCAAAGGATCATCGAACCGAGTCCGGCAACTGTTTCTGCCAACGCAAGAGTAGCTCCACCATGTAAAATACCAAACGGCTGACGGGTACGGTGATCTACCGGCATCGTCGCCTCTACACGGTCTTCATCGGCATATGTATATTGAATTCCCAAGTTTCCCATTAACGCGTGGCGTGCCTGCGCATTCAGTTGGTCAAGGGGGATTTCGGCCGCACGCACTTCAGAAAGGATCGCTTTCTCCACTGCAACAGCCACCCCGTCTTCCTCATTCGAAGCTGTCACATAATCGGCACAGGCCTTCACCGAGTCCTGTGAATGTCCCATAGCTACACCCAATCCTGCCAATTGAATCATGGTCACATCACACACGCCGTCGCCAATAGCAATCACTTCCTCACGCTTCATATTTAAGACTTCCAGCAAAGCCCCCAAAGAATTGGCTTTATCAATGGAGCAGGGAACGACTTCCAGAAAATAAGGTTCCGAACGGAATACATCCAAAGCTCCGTTCAGTCTTCTCTTCCAGTGATCTTCCAAACCGATCAATGCTTCTTCGTCGTCACTGACCAGCATACATTTGCAAGGAGCAAAGTCAACGGCTGCAGAAAATTCTTCTTCCTTGATTATTTGCAGGTTATTCAACCGGGCTTCATTTTGGATATGTACATTTTCAGGAGAATCCGTTATGATCGTATCATCATGATAAGTGAATATGGCAAAACCGTTTTTACGGGCTTTCTTTTCCAGATATGGCAACATTTCGGGATTAATCCGACGCTCGAACAATATTTCACCGTTTTGCGCACTGATAATCTGGCAACCATTATAGGAAAGGATAAAACCTCCATAGTTTCCAAGTTCGAGCATCTTGGCCAGTGGCATCAAGCCATAAGTCGGTCTGCCGGAAGCCAGCACGATACGTACTCCCATCTGCTGAACTTTCAACAAAGCGGCCAATGTACGTTTACTAATTTCTTTCGCATCATTAAGGAGCGTTCCGTCTACATCAAGAACCAATAATTTATACTTCATGATTACACGATTTTGATTTAGATGACAAAGGTAGGAAATTGAGTGAACGACAGAAAGCGTAAACAGATAAAAATTACTTTAATTTCACTCTTTCAGATGCATTTCCAAATAATCGCGAAGGATTCGGGCATGATTGTACACAGGTTCTTTAGAAGCATAAAGTAAAAGTAACCACAGGATGAGGCTTGATAAGAGTTAGAAAATCAGCCACTGCCGGAGAAGCGTCCAGCTCTTTCTGATACTGCACCACAAAATCGTCCCAATGTCCGGGAATATCTTCGTGAAACCATTTACGTAATATAGGGGACGGTGTTATATCTTTTGCCCAATAATCGTATTTCAACCATTCTTTCTTTATTCCGCGTGGCCATAATTTATCTACCAGCACCCTGTATCCATCTGTTTCTGAAAAATCTTCGTAAACCCGTTTTATCCTTACCTGTATCATTTCCATTTATATTCAGTTACTGATAAATAAACCGGAAAAATCGAAAATTGTTTAACGGAACCGCTTAATTCCTCAATGTGTCCTGCGCTTTTTAAATTCATAAGGAGTCATTCCCGTCTTTTTCTTAAAAAGGTTATATAATATCGGGGCACTATTAAATCCGGATTCATCAGCGATGGCACGTATGGTATAGTTAGGATATTTTTTCATTAGCTTGATCGCATAATTAATGCGCAGTTCATTGATATATCCATTGAAATTGGTTCCGGCACATTCCCTTATCATCCGGGCAAAGCGTGCGTTGTTCAGATGTACGATTTGAGCCAGATCTTCTCTCGACAATTCGGAAGAAAGATATAACTGCTTCTGAACAACAATATGATTCAGCTCCTGAAATATCTTCCGATTCTCTTCTTCTTCCCCACTTTCCTTGTCTGTCTCATCCGAAAGTTCTTCCTGTTCTTCAGGTGAAACCTGTTCCGGTTCCAGATCCGATGAAATAGTCAACTGCTCGTGCACTTCCGATAACTGATTACCATCTTTTCTATTAGCGAATTTTTTCGTTTATGAGACTGGCAAGCATTCTGTTCTTATACTTGACTATATGGCTGAAACGCCACAAACGCGCTGCATCCTCAACAATTCTTTAAAGTCTTTACAGTTATCTATTACTTTCTCATACTGTTTGGAAAAGAATCAAATAGGGAATCGAATACATCTTGCCGTCTCATTGTCAGATATTGTTGATAATATCCTTCATTGTCATAGTAGATATAGGCCAATTGTACAAATAATGACCATATACCGTTCACTTGTGGCCTGTGCATACTGCTTTTTGAATCACTCATTAAGAATCCCATTTCCGCTCCATAATAATAGAAAGCAACATCATCTCTCTCACCTCCTTTGATCCCCGCAGCAATTCAATAGCACGACCAAAATAACTGCCGCTTTATCTTTCAATGACCAGTTATTCTCCTATGCAAAAAAGCAGTCTGGCTTCGGCCTCCCGGTCCTTCAGTTCTTGCGCCTGTTTAATTCCATTGAGAGCATATCTCATGCTTTCATTATATTTACTCATTAAAGACGATAGTTCAGACAAAAAAGACTGTCATTTTCAACATGTGTTGCGGTTCCCTTTGAGATATGGGAATCGCTAGTATGATTTCCGCGCATACGCAAAAACTGGTTTATTCATATACATATTACGATATGACAACCTACGTAATTCATTAATCAAACGCATAGAGAAAGTTTTTCTGCTTTGCCTCGTCCCAATTGCAAAAAGCACGCTTTGGATTGGAAATATAAATATCTCTGATATACTTTTCAGTATACAGAGAATCATTGTTATTATTTTATCAGCCTCGAAATTGATTGTGTACAAATAGAAGCACAAAAAAATACATACCAAAACGCATACAACTCTTAATCGTGTTTAATCATTAACATTCAAAGATATGCATTTTCTACATAAAGTGCAGACAGAATTTAAATTTGCAAAATAAAAATAAGAAAACATTAGCTAAAGATACCGAAGACACAACATTGTCCATGCTATCCATTTGCCGGAATCACAGTCCTAACGCTTTGCCCAACCGTCCTTCCATACACGCACTTAAGTCAGTCGTTACAAACTTCCCGTTATAAAAAAGAGTAAATATAGTAGCCGGAGTGGGTGCATTTTGCGCCTGCTCCATACTTTCCAACTCGATTATTCTCAATGGAATATCTTTGTTCCTGACAGCATTTACCAAAGAACCGCGAACGTGATACTCTGTAAATGGGCAGCGATGGGTATAATAAACCACTATCCCATCTTTATCCGACACTCACCACTCAACACGCAATCATTAAAAGAAGGATCAGGAGCAACCGGATTTAGTTTCAAACCTAAAAGGCTGAATCCGTAAGGGAGCTTTTTTCTATTGTTTGGAAGCCTTGTCGCAACAGCCATTTCGTATCACTCATAAAGTGAAATTTAGAAGTACCCACCACAGTGACCAAACCATCTTTCCCTGCGATTTTGCATCATCAATGGCAGACTGCAACAATGCCTTACCATGTCCGCAACCTTTATATTTACCTGACACCCAGAAACAGTTTATCATCAGATAATTGGGAGCATTCACCGGAACCCATGCTTTTTCAGCAGGATCGTATTCGATAAACACTTTTGCCCGTTCATCAATACGTTTGAACACATAGCCGTTATCGAACTCTTTCTTCAGCCATTCTTTTTTCAGTTCATAACTATCCTTGCATTTCTTATCTGAAAAAGCACAGCATATATGTTCGTTTGCAATATTCTCCTTTGTCAAAGTGATGTAATTGGTTTCCATAATATATTCTATTTAATTAATAGGTTAAACAAATAACAGTTCGATATCGCCCCGTTGTTATGAGTCGGCAGAAAACCGCCAGGCTAATATCCTGCTACTTTTAGTTCCCTGCTGCATTCGAATAATTTTATATTCGGACACATTCACCGATTTTAATTTGTATAACTTTTCCAGATTCTTTTTCTTTAGAAACCAAACTCGTAAACCATCCGCAGTTCTTCTGATATTTTTGGCTCTCGGAAATCATATTCAATAAGAAACGTACTTCTCCGCCTTCGCACCAAAGTTCATTCGCACTCCCGCCGAAATTCAGCTGCACTTTATTCACCTTCGTACCTTTCAGACTGCTTAATTTGCGCAACGTTCCGTCTTCCGCCTCTTCACGCGAACTATGAAACGGAGGATTGCATATTGTCACATCAAAATACTCGTCAGGCATAATAATTCCATCGAAAATCTTCTTACTGTCTTTTTGAAGTCGCAAGTCAATCTTGTGCGCCAACACAGGGTTGCAAGTCACTATCTTTCGTGCATTTTCTATCGAAACCGGATCAATATCAGTTCCAACAAAGATCCACCCATATTCAGTATGTCCTATGATCGGATAAATGCAATTTGCACCTACCCCAATATCCAGACATCTACATTTCGGTTTCTGCCCATTAGCATCTCCTGCCGGTAAATCCGGTGTTGTTCCGTTCGGCTGGATAAGATCGGCAATATAATGAATGTAATCCGCCCTTCCGGGAATAGGCGGACACAAATATTGCTTCGGTATGTCCCAATACCGGATGCCATAATAAGTGACCAATAATGCTTTGTTCAAGGCCTTCACCGCTTGCGGATTAAAAAAGTTTATAGTCTGTGTTCCGAGGGGATTGAGCGATACGAACCTCTTTAGTGGAGGATAATTTTCCATCAACAATGGAAAATCATACTGACCATTGTGCTTATTTCTTCTATGTAACTCGCTTTTTTTTTGCCATGCCGACAAAGATACAGAGAATTTCCCTGTCTGCAAATCTTTCCCTATTCTTATCTTATACTCTCCGGGTATCATATATAATATTCTACCATTTCAATCAGCCCGGCACGTAAGGCATACTTAGTCGCTTCATATACATTATTCACACCCAACTTCCGGAAAATATTCTTTTTTGTGGGTGATAATGGTATGAATACTGAGGTTCTTTCCAATGCTATTTCTTTCACAGATTTCCCATGTGCTATCAATTTAAGAATGTCAATCTCTGTAACAGTCAAAACAGAATGAATTTCCGGTTTGTCGGAACCGATTATCAATAAATTGGTTATCTGGTGACCAAGAAACCGTTCCTTATGAGCTGCACACATCAATGCAGAATGGATCTCTTCACCGGAGTTCTCTTTCAAAATCATACCAATATTCCTTTCTATACTCATCCTACGAATAAAATCCTCACTCAATTCATTGGAAAATAATATCCAGTGAACTTCAGGAAAACGCTTTCCTATAATAAGAAACTCATCCACACCATTGAGATCAAACAGGGTATAATCAAGAATGACAACACTGTCACTACATTCTACCAATGCTTGTATCAGTTCCTTCTTGTCTGTCACATCTATCATGCGACATCTACTGAATATAGTGGAAATATATCCATGCATCCCCATTCTGGTTATATCCTGATTATCTGCTATGATAAATGTAATGTCAGTGTTCATTGCAATTCTGATTTTTAAATTCAACGGATTTTTTTCAAAAGCATACGGCAGCCCGGAGATACTGATGCATCATCGTTCCTTATCAGCCACATCAAACCACAAACGGGTAGTGATTTCATCTGCTCCCCGGCGGGATATGGCAATCTGATACTGTTTACCATTAAGTGATTGTTCCGTTACGGGATAAAAAAGCGACGGGGTAATTCTCCGGAACCCAAAACTGAGTCGGGACCAGGGAGAAGCTGGGGATAACCCAGCCTGCGCCAATCAGTGAAGGCATCGGGGCCTTGTCCATAATAAGCTATCCACTTCTGCCAGCCAATAGATTCGTACCAATGTTCGGCGTCGAACCGGACGCCCTCCTGCTGCAAATAGGAATCGATGATATGAGTGTCTGTTATGCCAAACTGGTTCAATGAAGCAATAACAGCTTCTCGGTAGAGTGTTTCCGCATCAGCCGTTATCCAGCCGCGTACAGCGGATTCCGCAAAGATAAACAAGACCTCGGCATACGTATAAAATACAGCCGGAGAACTGTCTTTCAAAAAATAAGTGCCGGGTCGGGAGACTTTATAAAATCCCTGATTGTTTGCGGCATCAGCAGAGAGGGAATTGGCTGCTCCTACATAGTTTGTCACACTTTCGTCTTGAGGTAGCTGTGCTAAAACTCCGATTCTCGGATCATTCCATTCATTCAGTCTATCAATCAATGTTTTTGATACCCGCTGATCATCACGTGAATTGAAAGCAGACGCCCACGGATTCCATTGCGGTGAAGAAGTAAATACAAAACGGGCTATGGCATCATTGCTATCTATCACACTGTTACGACTATTCCAAAGGGAAGCAATAACCCGACGTGCCGTATCCTCATCCCGATCCGCCAACTCAAGAGCGATACGTAGCCGCAGGGATTGAGCCAACTGTTTCCAACGGGCAATATCGTTTCCGTAAATCAAATCCCCCTCCACTGCTTCTCCCGTGGTAGAAAGCAACTGGTCAGCAGTAACCAACTCCTCCAAAAGTCCGCGTAAAACAGTTTCTTGTGAATCATAAGCCGGTGTTACACTTTGTGCATATTCAGTGTATGGTATATCTCCATACAGATTTGTAAGCAACAGATAAACCCATGAACGCCATACAGTAGCTATCCCTCGGTAATTATCATTACCGAATTCCGAACTGATAATAGCATTCAAGTCAGTTATTAATGTTGCATATCCGGTGTCCCATGTAGTGGTAAAGCTCCCATTATCCACATTATAGCAGTCCGGCTCTGTATATTGTATTTTAGCCCAATGTTGCACCCACAACAGAGTAGAATTATAATTTGTACTACTTCCCCAATAAAGATTGGCAGCATGATACTGTGCAGCGGCAAGCAAATAAGCCGGTTGTGGATTTTCGGTGGCATTAGGGTTACGGTTGATATCGGCCAGTTCATCATCACACGACCACAGGGAAATGGTAACTACTTGTACCCATATTATATATAAAAAGTATATTCTTCTTTTCATTTTATCCTATTATTAAAAGGTTCGCATTTAGAATTTTACGGAAAGGTTCACACCAAAGGAACGTGTCGTAGGCAGTGAGTAGGCCTCTACCCCTTGTGCATTTCCGGTAGTCAAAGCCGATTCCGGATCTATATTGGGGACACTTTTATAGATAGTCCACAAGTTACGTCCCGTCAGCGTAACGGAAGCTTCTTGTAAATGCAGTTTCTGCGTCCACAAGCGAGGCAGACGATAACTCAAAGCCACTTCGCGCAGTTTCACGTAAGAGGCATCATACACATTAGATTCGGCAATACTGTAAATGCGATGATAATATTTCTCGGCAGACACGACCTTTTTCATTCTTAGAACCGCTTTCCGTCACTCCTTCTACAATAATACCATCCTGATATACGCGAGTGGATTGACCATTGACGTGGGCATAGTAAAGCCCATCGGAGGATATGGAGTAAGAAGGAGGTTCCGATAATCGTACATTGTTACCCATAGCGTCAGTATAATACCACAAACCACCATGCTCGGCATCCCTGCCCGGTAATGTGTTAGCCAATACACCGGTATATTTTCCTGTTTTATTAGTGTTGGAAAATATAGAACCGCCCACACTGGCATCTATCAGAAAAGAAAGACTCAACGAACGATAGCTGAAAGTGTTGCTGACACCACCTGTCCAGTCGGGTGTAAACTTCCCCAATGTTTTATTAGTGGTTGAAATTTTAGGCAGACCGTTAGCATCCACCACAATGCTTCCATTAGCATCACGCACGTATGAAGTGCCATACAAAGTTCCATAAGCTTCTCCCACTGAAGCCAGTATCTGAATACCAGACGAGTAGAGCTGGTAACTCGTAATCAAACCTTCATCATCCAATTTGACAACCTTGCTGCTGTTGGCACCATAATTCAAATCCAGATTCCAACGAAACCCTTTCGATGTTTGTATAGGAACAGCTCCCAATTGTATTTCATAGCCACGATTACGAATATGTCCGGCATTACGCACCTGCGACGTGTACCCACTGGCAGCAGTAGTAGCTAGTTTCAATATTTGATTACGACTATCGGTCTTATAGTAAGTGAAATCCAAGTATAGGCGATTGTCCCAAAAAGCTGCTTCGAAACCAGCTTCTATAGATGATGTCTTCTCCGGCTTTAGATTCGGATTCATGCCGATGGTAGAAGAACTTTGAAGCGGATTTCCGTCGAAAGCTGTTTCTGAAGTAAAGACTGTTGCTAATTGATAAGGATCGGCATCTGCTCCCACTTGCGACCATCCTCCACGTAATTTTAGGTAGTTAACAGCTTTACTTCTCCACCCGAAAGCTTCAGAAAGCAACACACTAGCCGTCACCGAAGGATAGAAATAAGAATTGTTGTCCACAGGTAGTGTAGACGACCAATCATTCCGTCCCGTTATGTTCAAGAAAGCCCAACGACGGTAATCCAATTGTACGGAACCGTAGAGTCCATATTGCCGCAAGCGGTAAAAAATCATTGCACGAAGTGAGCGGATCACGCGAGTTAGTCAATGTATAAAGATCAGCAACCGCCAAACGGGGAGCAGCCTGATAATTATTCTCATATTGTTTGTTACGTACATTAAAACCCAGAAGAGCGTCAATTCCCCAGTTTTTATTCAACTGCTTGACATAAGTCGCCAATATTTCTGTGTTATTCTCTTTCACCGTATAAGCATCTTCAGCATAACTGCCGTAAGGTGAACCGGCACCTGTACTGCCCCATTTTACTTTAGATTTTCTCCGGTCATTATACCCGTCGGTGCTGGTACGGAAACGCATATTCAGACCATCTGCCAGATGGAATTCGGCATGCAGGTCACCTATCAGACGATGCCGCTCCTGACTTTGCGTATTATAAGAAGCACTCCAAAAAGGATTATCATAATAGCTTGAATTCCAGTTGCGAGTATAGTCTGCTTTCAATGAGTTCGTATCCACTTGACGTCCGAACCACAAAAACTGAAGCATAGGACTGTTAGAACGTACGTTACTACCCGAAGGGGTAGCTGACCCCGGTAAACTGGGAGCTGTATAAATGATGTAATTGGCCGTAGCTCCCACCGAAATCCATTTTGCAAGATGGTAATCTGTATTTAGACTGATATTCGTTTTATTGGTTCCAGCGTCAGGAACAATACTGACTTGTTTCTCGTAGTTATACCCTACACGGAACTGATATTTGTCGTCCCCACGGGCAACTGAAATACCGTTGTTGGTAGAAAAGCCCGTACGGAAATAATCGCGTACATTGTTGGGATGCGACACCCAGGGAGTAGCCATACGAGTACCATCAGCATCCAGCGGACTGTCAAACTGGGGAATCAGCAATCCAATGTCAAGACGCGGTCCCCAGCTTTCGTCCACACCGTCATTCACACCTGCACCTTTGCCGTCCACATAACTGAATCGTCCGCCTGCCCCTTGCCCGAAAAGGTTCTGAAACTCCGGCAAGGTCGCTGCAAAAGAAATTTGTGTGGAAGAATGCAATGTAATGCCTATCCCTTGCTGCTTTTTGTCTCCTCCTTTGGTAGTGATAACAATAGCACCATGGGCAGCACGTGCACCATAAAGGGCAGCAGCATTCGGACCTTTTAATACAGTAAGCGTCTTTATGTCCTCCGGATTCAAGTCAGCTATCGCATTCTTAAAATCGCGTCCGCTGGAACGTGCATTAAGCTGCGAATTGTCCACCGGGATGCCATCCACAATAAAAAGCGGTTGATTCTCACCGGCAATAGAAGTTTCACCACGAATAACAATACGGCTGGAACCGACATCTCCCTGCGTGTTGGTAATACGCACACCCGCTATCTTACCACTCAATGAATTCAACAAGTTATTGTCTTTCCCCTGCACCAACGCATCCTGCTTTATCTCCTGTGCCGTGTAGCCCAGTGCCTTCTTCTCGCGTGAAATACCCAAAGCTGTTACCACCACCTCATCCAGCAGATGTGTGTCACTCTTCAATGCCACCGACAACTGTGGTGCGATAGCCACCTCCTTTGCTATCAAACTGATGTAGGAGATTATCAGCCGGGTGGCCGATGGCGGAAGTCCGCTCAGTTCAAATCTCCCGTTAACATCAGTTACAGTACCCAATGCGGTTCCTTTCACTATGACCGAAGCACCGATAACCGGTTCTCCATCTTCTTCTGTGGTGACGATGCCCCGCACCGTTGTCACCTGTGCCGCCCCTTGTATCACTCCTATAGCAAGAGCAAGCAAAAATAAACGAATCCTTTTACCCATTATTATTTACTGTTAAAATGATGGGGCAAAGGTATTAGATATATACAAACTGGTAAATCCCGTATGAATGGCATTTTATATACCATATTTGCGGTATATTACAGCCACAGTGTATCACTTTTTGATTTTCTTTTCTATTCTTTTTTTTATTTTCCAAAGCCTGCCTGATATCCTCAAACAGATCATCCACATCCTCCAAACCAATGGAGAGGCGGATAGTCGTATCCAGCACATCCATGGCCAGCCGTTGTTCGTCAGTAAACGGTCCGAAAATAGTACTCGCAGGATGGATGGCAAGTGTCTTATTGTCAAATAAGTTGGTAGCACGGCGTATCAACTTCAGGCGGTTGATGAAAAGAAAACACACCTCTTTACTTTCAAGGTCTATCGTAATCATAGCACCAGCGGTTGAACCAAACTGTCTTTGCGCCAAGGCATAGTACGGATTATCCTCCAATCCCACATAATTCACACGTCTAATAGCAGGCAACGTGCGGAGTTTGCTTGCCAGTGTAGCGGCATTGGCAGACTGTAACCGGTATCGTGCGTCCAACGTTTCCAGTCCGATGGTATGCATATAGGCCACATGAGGAGTCATGTAAGCTCCCAAATTGAGTAACATCTCTGTACGCATACGTTGACCGAATCCCAGACAAGTACCATAATCAATCACCAAGCCACCAATGGAAGTGGCTCCTCCTGACAAGTATTTGGTACTGGAAACCACTTCAATATCTACCCCTAATCTGTGTGAATCGAATTCCGTAAAAGGAATAAGTGTAGTATCGGCAATGAGAGGAATCCCCCTTTCATGAGCTATCCGTGAGAGCACCTGTAAGTCCGCCACTTCCATTTGAGGATTGGTGATAATTTCCATATAAATACAACAAGTATTACCGTCTACGACTTTTTCTACAGTTTCAACTTCAGTCAAATCACACAACCATGGGTTCCACCCCGAAGCGCGACAACGTACCAGTAATAAATGAATAGGTATTACCGAACAAATGACGCGATGTAACTATATTCTTTCCTGCAGCTGCAATTGAAAGCAATGTATTACTAATAGCCGCCATACCGGAATTGACAGCTATCACTTCCGTTGCCCCGGTAAGTTGCTTTACTTTATTCTCAAAAAAGTCACTGTCGGATTCATTACTCTGGAATAATTCCGCCCGCAGAAAGCATCAGCCATATCATCGGCATTGTCAAACTCATAAGCCGCTGTATGGTAAACCGGCATACTAAGAGAATTATAAGCATCTCTTCTTTGGAACTGGGTATGAATCGCTTGGGTCTGTTTTTTCATTATTCTATCCTTTTATATTATAGCTATCAAATCTTGTAAAATCAGAACAAAGGTAGATATAAAAACTGAAAGGTGATAGTAAATAAAAACAGATATTTAACTGATAATAAGCATTTTGGAATAATATTCTTTAAACTGATAATTTCCACCTTTTTAAAAAGAGTGTTTATTCTAAAATATACTGTTCAAATAGTATTATTTTCTATTTCAATAAGAAACACACTTTTTCATGCCTATCATGCTATATATACAAAATAGAAAATCCCTGTAAAGTGCTACTTTACAGGGATTTATCTATTAATTGAAGCGGAGAGACAGGGATTCGAACCCCGGGTACCTCGCGGTACAACGGTTTTCAAGACCGCCGCAATCGACCACTCTGCCACCTCTCCAAAACTCCTTTATCAGAAGTGCTTTCCGTTGAAAGCGGTGCAAAGGTACGAATCATTTTTAAATCTGCAAACATTCTGATATTTTTTTTTCGCGAATAAATCGTATTTTTGCAGTTCATTAGTAAGAACAGAAATATGATATACCCTCAAAACTTTGAGCAAAAGATAGGATTCGACCAGATAAGACAGTTACTAAAAGATAAGTGCCTCAGTACTTTAGGCGAAGAAAAAGAGTTACAGACATGAACTTTTCCGAGCAACATGAAGAGGTTGAGGAGAAATTAAACCAAGTAACAGAGTTTGTCCGCATCATCCAGGAAGAGGACGGATTTCCCGATCAATTTTTCTTTGATGTCCGTCCTTCGCTAAAACGTGTGCGAATAGAAGGAATGTATTTGGACGAACAAGAATTATTTGATCTACGCCGTTCATTAGAAACCATCCGTCACATTGTACGCTTTCTGCATCGGAATGAAGATGAAGAAGAGAACAACACCCCCTACCCCAGCCTGAAACGACTGGCAGGAGATATTGCCGTGTTCCCACAACTGATAGGAAAAATAGATGGCATCCTTAACAAATATGGGAAAATCAAGGACAATGCCTCTACCGAATTAGCCCGCATACGTCGCGAACTTGCCAGTACGATGGGAAATATTTCCCGCTCGTTAAACAGCATCCTGCGTAGCGCACAGTCCGAAGGTTACGTGGACAAAGATGTAGCTCCCACCATGCGTGACGGACGTCTGGTGATCCCGGTTGCCCCCCGGACTCAAGCGAAAAATCAAAGGTATCGTACACGATGAATCCGCCAGCGGAAAAACAGTGTTTATAGAACCGGCGGAAGTGGTAGAAGCCAACAACCGCATCCGCGAACTCGAAGGCGATGAACGACGTGAGATCATTCGCATCCTTACCGAGTTCTCAAACATTCTCCGTCCATCTATCCCGGAAATTCTTCAATCATACGAATTTCTGGCAGAGATAGATTTTATTCGTGCGAAAAGTTACTTCGCCATACAGACCAATAGTCTGAAACCCGCCGTAGAGAATGAACAACTACTGGATTGGACGATGGCCGTGCATCCTTTATTACAACTTTCATTAGCCAAACATGGAAAGAAAGTCGTACCACTGGATATAGAGCTCGATCAAAAACAGCGTATCCTTATTATATCCGGTCCCAATGCCGGAGGTAAATCCGTATGTCTGAAAACAGTTGGTTTGCTGCAATATATGCTACAATGCGGTATGCTGATTCCCTTGCACGAACGTAGTCATGCCGGTATATTCAGCAGCATCTTTATCGATATTGGTGACGAACAATCTATTGAAGATGATTTGAGTACCTACTCTTCTCACTTGACCAATATGAAAATCATGATGAAGAGCTGTAACGAACGAAGCCTCATCCTGATTGACGAGTTCGGTGGAGGTACGGAGCCGCAAATCGGAGGTGCTATTGCCGAAGCTGTACTGAAACGTTTCAACCAGAAAGGAACATTCGGAGTCATCACTACCCACTACCAGAATCTGAAACATTTTGCTGAAGATCATGAAGGAGTAGTGAACGGAGCCATGCTTTACGACCGTCATCTCATGCAAGCACTTTTCCAATTACAAATCGGAAATCCGGGAAGTTCGTTTGCCGTAGAAATTGCACGCAAAATCGGACTACCGGAAGATGTCATCGCAGATGCTTCGGAAATCGTAGGAAGCGAATATATCAATGCAGACAAATACCTTCAGGACATTGTGCGCGACAAGCGTTACTGGGAAGGAAAACGTCAAACCATCCGTCAACGGGAAAAGCACATGGAAGAAACCATTGCCCGTTACCAGACAGAGATGGAAGAATTGCAAAAATCCCGGAAAGAGATTATCCGGCAAGCAAAAGAAGAAGCGGAACGCATGCTTCAGGAATCCAATGCCCGCATTGAAAATACGATTCGTACGATAAAGGAAGCACAAGCCGAAAAGGAAAAGACACGCCAGGCACGTCAGGAACTGACAGACTTCCGTACTTCTCTGGATGCACTGGCATCTAAAGAGCATGAAGAGAAGATTGCAAAAAAAATGGAGAAACTAAAGGAGAAGCAAGAGCGGAAGAAAAACAAGAAGAGCGAACCGAAAGCTGTAGTCTCTTCTCCATCAAGTGCCCCTAAAATAGTGCCGATTGCAGTAGGAGAAAATGTAAAAATCAAAGGACAGACAAGCGTCGGCCAAGTGATGGAAATCAGTGGTAAAAATGCGACTGTTGCCTTTGGAAGCATAAAAACGACCGTAAAAATAGACCGTCTGGAACGTGCCAATCATACGCCCAAGACGGAAGGGATTGCTAAAAAGCACCTTTGTCAGCAGCCAGACACACGATCAGATGTATGAAAAGAAGCTTAGCTTCAAACAGGATATTGATGTACGCGGAATGCGTGGAGACGAAGCCTTACAGGCAGTCACCTATTTTATTGATGACGCCATATTAGTCGGCATGGATCGTGTACGTATCCTTCACGGCACAGGAACGGGAATACTTCGTACACTTATCCGCCAATATCTGGCCACCGTACCGGGAGTTAGTCACTATGCTGACGAACACGTACAATTCGGAGGTGCCGGAATCACTGTAGTTGATTTTGACTAACATGTAAACAAAACGTTCAAAGAACTTGTTCTCATTTAGAAAACCACTACCTTTGTTACAGTGGTTTTCTAAAACGAGAATAAAGCATGAAGAATAATCTGTTAAGCGAAAAGCTTATTTACACAGGAGAAAGTCTTACTCCTACCCATTTACATCTTTGTACTTACAATGCTACCGAGATACAGGAAAGCTCTAGTGATACTTTTCAGGCCATCAAAGGTACGCTAAACAATGATCAAATCAATTGGCTGCAAGTACACGGGATGAAAGATACGGAAACCATCCGTGAGATTTGCAGTCATTTCGAAATAGACTTCCTTGTATTACAGGATATTCTAAATGCAAACCACCCCACCAAAATCGAAGAGCATGATAAATATATTGTCCTGATCTTGAAATTATTCTATCCGAACGAACATAAAGAAGAAAATGAATTGGACGAACTGCTCCAACAGCAAGTCTGCCTTATCATAGGAAATAATTATGTACTGACTTTCCTCGAAAAAGAAACTGATTTCTTCGATGATATCAGTTCCGCCTTGCGTAATGATGTCCTGAAGATACGCAGTCGTCAAACAGATTATCTGCTTAGCGTACTGCTCAACAGCGTGATGGGAAATTATATTTCAACCATCTCTTCCATCGATGACGCACTCGAAGATTTGGAAGAGGAACTGCTTACTATCACCAACGGAGATGACATCGGTATCCAGATTCAGGCATTACGACGCCAATATATGCTAATGAAAAAAGCAATTCTCCCCTTAAAAGAACAATATATAAAGCTACTGAGGGCAGAAAACCTGCTCATCCATAAAGTGAACCGTGCCTTTTTTCAATGATGTAAACGACCATTTGCAATTTGTATTACAAACGATTGAAATCTGCCGGGAAACCCTTTCTTCATTAGTCGATCTTTATATCTCCAACAATGATTTACGAATGAACGATATCATGAAGCGGCTGACCATCGTATCCACTATTTTCATCCCTTTGACATTTCTGGTTGGAGTATGGGGAATGAATTACAAATGGATGCCCGAGCTCGAATGGCAATACGGGTATTTATTTGCCTGGATTGTAATGGCAATTATCGGTATTATTGTATATTTGTACTTCAGAAAAAAGAAATGGTATTAACGAAAATATATCATCAGTCATGAAATCAATTAAAGAGTTATATAGAATAGGTACAGGTCCTTCCAGCAGCCACACTATGGGACCGCGTAAAGCCGCAGAAATGTTTTTGGAACGTCATCAGGATGCTGCATCTTTTAAAGTCACCCTTTACGGCAGTTTAGCCGCTACCGGTAAAGGACACATGACGGATGTAGCCATTATAGACACCTTACAGCCCACTGCTCCCGTAGAAATTGTTTGGCAGCCAAAAGTCTTTTTGCCATTCCATCCCAATGGAATGACATTTGCGGCTTTGGATAACAATAATAAAGTGCTTGAGAACTGGACAGTTTATAGTATCGGTGGCGGTGCACTGGCAGAAAACAACGATAGCCCGACTATCGAAAGCCCGGAAGTATATGGGATGAACAACATGACCGAGATTCTGCAATGGTGTGAACGTACAGGAAAAAGTTATTGGGAATACGTAAAGGAATGTGAGGACAAAGATATATGGGATTATCTGGCGGAAGTATGGAACACCATGAAAGATGCCATTCACCGTGGACTGGAAGCGGAAGGAGTACTTCCCGGCCCACTAAATCTTAGACGAAAAGCCTCCACCTATTATATACGCGCTACCGGATACAAACAATCCCTGCAATCCAGAGGACTCGTCTTCTCTTATGCTTTGGCAGTAAGTGAAGAAAATGCTTCCGGTGGTAAAATAGTAACCGCTCCTACCTGTGGTTCTTGTGGAGTGATGCCTGCCGTACTTTATCATCTTCAAAAAAGCCGTGACTTTAGCGATATGCGCATTTTACGTGCGTTAGCCACTGCCGGTTTATTTGGCAACATCGTCAAATTCAACGCATCCATTTCCGGAGCAGAAGTAGGTTGCCAGGGAGAAGTAGGCGTTGCCTGCGCTATGGCTTCGGCCGCTGCCAACCAACTATTCGGAGGTAGCCCCGCCCAGATAGAATATGCAGCCGAAATGGGCTTAGAGCATCACTTGGGTATGACTTGTGATCCTGTTTGCGGATTGGTACAAATTCCCTGTATTGAACGTAATGCATATGCCGCTGCACGTGCGCTGGATGCTAATCTTTATTCAGCTTTCACCGATGGTATGCACCGTGTCTCTTTCGATAAAGTAGTGCAAGTAATGAAACAAACCGGACACGACCTTCCATCACTTTACAAAGAAACAAGCGAAGGAGGGTTAGCTAAGGATTATAAACAAATGTAATTATATAAAAAACAACGGGCTATTCCTTTTATAGAAATAGCCCGTTTTGATTTTTATGATTAAAAAACTATTCAGTCGGCGGCCAATTTGTATCGTCTCCATTGCTAATATCTTTTTCATGTAGCAATCCGCCTTCCTGTAAGAAATAAAGCGCATAGCGTTGGCTACCTTGCTTCACCTGAATCACGGATTCCATCGGGATTTTGTGGAAAAGTCAACACATACACATCCGTCACTACCCATGCATTATACTTGGAATCCATGAAAGCCGTATAAACAGACGGTACCAGTTGGTCTATGCTATTCAGTTCATTTTCCGTCATCACCCAATTGGCATTGGCATCAAACCAGACCTCTAGTTCGTCATTACTTACCCAACAGTCAGCTACATAATAGGCACCTTTCATCTCCCATTCTACATTCTGGGCAGCCGGATATACCTGTTTTAAAGCTTCTGTAATATTACTGGGCGGAACAAAGGTGTCATCATCGTCATTATCACATGCGCCAAACGAAAGAGCAGTCATCATCAATACCACTGCCCAAGCGCTAAACTTAAATCTCCACATAGCTATCTTCTTGTTTAGGTCTATTTATCACAAATCTTCAGTTAATCATCAGCCTTGATAAACTTTCCTTTCTTATCAAATTTGAAAGAAAGTCCGGTAGACAATTCTATTTCATATCCTTTGCGGTCACGTTCGACTTTGGTCACTCCTTCGTTCACAAAATTATGAGACTTCAAATAATTGACAGCAAATCCTGGAATAATACTAACAGGAACAACCTGTCCTTTCTTTGCACTTACCTCTTCCCAGTTGCCCTTGCTATCAAAATCAATTTCCGTACCATCCATCAATACTACTTCATACTTGGTAGACTCCATCATATCTTTATCAATTTTGATATGAGCAATCTGTGGTTTTGTAAAATTACCATTGATAAAATTACGTGCCGGAAGCGGTAACTGATTCATGTCTTTGGTAATTACATCTTTTGCAAATGAAAACTGTACGGCTACAATAGCCAACACAAGTAAAGATAGAATTTTCTTCATAATCGTTATTCTTTTAGCGTTAATACTATACTTTATTCTATGCTACAAATAACGATACAGATTCTGGAAAGATTTAGGAATATTATGAGTTTGCTCTTTTTTGTATTCTTTAACCATCTATTCTATCTTCCATTCTCCTATTGTACACCGTTCACTATCAAAGTTTACGGCAACCTTTACTATCGGCAACCCGCATAAAGCAAAACGTTCAGGATAATTTTTCAAGTCAATCTGTTCCATCGCTTCATCCGCATTCTTATCCAGCTTTAATTCCATCACATACAATGTAGTCTTGGTGCGCAATACCATATCCACACGACCACGGGGAGTACGCACTTCCACATCTACATAGTTACCCAACAAACTGAATATGATATAAAACATCTGTTGATAATGACCCTCATATCGGGTGTTGTCGCAGTAAGGAATAGTAGACAAAAATGTTTGTAGACGACGCAACGCCGCATCCATATCACCATTCCGAATATCACGAGAGAGATAAGCCACCATCGTGGTAGTTTCCCGTTTTTTTGCTGGCGACATAATTAGGTAAAAGACTCTTCATCAAACCCAACCGCACTTCCTTGTTAGGAATATCCAGTGTATACAAATCCAGAGTTTTATCATAATCCTTTATCGTAATATAGCCACTCTGATATAATAACGGGATAATATCAGTCATTGTTTCAGTAGGAGCATCGAAGGCAGAAACTTCGGCATGATTATTCCCGATTTCAGAAGGTTCTACATTGAATTTTTTAGCATTTGTATCAAATATGTAGGCGTACCGCTGC
>VOFD01001633.1_pt1:0-35000 | contig 38915 bp, 41 predicted proteins | sample 5384101 | NCBI WGS metagenome assembly VOFD01 (sample SAMN12384723, study PRJNA508395) | human gut metagenome | isolation source: healthy gut C | host: Homo sapiens
CTTGATCGAGGCGATCTTGATATTGAAATCTTCCAAGGCTTGCTTGATCAAGCGTTGGTTTTCTGCCAATTCGTCCCGATTGATCTCCATGCTCCCACTATCATACGCTTTCAGTAAGTCCAAGGTAGGAAATACATAACGGGAAAGATCCAAACGGGGATCATACGTACCCAAGGCCGAAGCATCGTAGGTTTCATCATTACCGGCGGCAACCTCCACCGTGAATCCAGCATCCTCCCCATCCTCTGATTCCGGGGTATTTATCTCATCTGTCTTTTTTCGCATATAGGATCGTCGTCACCTTTAGCGATCGTAACTACTAAATCATCACCAGCGACCTCTTCCTCCTGATATTCCGTTTCTGTTTTACGGTTTTCTTTCCCTTCGGCCTCCAACAATTCAGCCTCCGTATCAAACTCTTCGTAATCATCCATTTCCGGTTGTTCATCCGGTTGCTCTACGACAGGCTTAGAGCGAGGAATTACAATATCCTCTTTTTCCGTCTGATCCACTTCAACCTCATCTTCTCGGCCTTCACGTTTCAAACGATTTTTCACCCAACCTAAAGAGAACATACGCTGCAAGAACGGAATAGTCTTCTTACTGGTAAAAATAGCGATGATTAAGAATGAGCCTAATAAAAGCAAGATCGTTCCGGGAATTCCGATATTGGTAATAAACATCTCCGAGATGTAATATCCGTGTTGACCGCCTAGATAAATAAACGTATCCTCATATCCCTTGATAAATATGAAAGCAAAAAACACAGATCCCCAGATCAACGCCGAAGCACTGAACAAGAAACGTCTCAACAAGGATACTTTATTTAAATTCATGAGTTTCGCCCCAACCGATCCCAAGAAAAAGAGGATCATAAAAGAAGAGATGCCAAACCAACGGTTCATCAATAGATCAGACAAATACGCCCCGCGTACGCCCGTCCAATTCTCTACCGATCCTCGATTGGTCAACAAATCCCCTAAAGGAACATTCTCTATTTTACTTTGATCGGCGGCTCCTGTAAAGAAAAACGAAATCAAGGCAAGCCCTACGTAAATGGTTAGTATAGAGATAATCAAACCTGTAATGAAACGGGTCCGTTCATTTGTAAAAAAAAAGTCTTCAAGGCTGCGAACCAGCTCGGCTCTGTATGATTTTGCTTTGTTGTTGTTGTCTTCTTTGCCATAAATAGTTTCTCAATAATTCTTTTTATAACACGCAAATGTACATAGAAAAATCGAGTCTGACGAACCTTTGAAAAAAAGACGTACGTGTTTTCTGAAAAACATGTACATGTTTTCGCGGAAACACGTACATGTTTTTGGGGATAGATTTTAACGGCATTAAATAGATCTGTGCATCTCATGTCCTTCTACATAGATCGCACTATAAGGACGAGATGGACAAAGGTACTCGCAAGCACCACAACCAATACAAGTTTCCGTATTGATCACCGGGATCTTTAACGACTTCGGATCTGCAGGATCTTTCGCCACCATCTGGATCGATTTTGTCGGGCAATGGCGTTCACAATTACCACAACTCATACCGTCCGTATTGACAATACAAAGATCTTTTACCCATACGGCATGACCGATCTGTATAGCAGATTTGTCTTCTTTCGTAATCGGTTTGATCGCTCCCGTCGGGCAAACCTCCGAACATTTCACACATTCCGGACGGCAATACCCTCTATCGAAAGCCATCTCCGGCTGCATCAGTTTCATCAGATCCGTAGACGGACGCAAGACATGATTCTCGCAGACAGATACACAAAGCTGGCACCCCGTGCAATGTTGGGCCAGATTCCCAATACTCAAGGCTCCGGGAGGAACCAATGGTGCCAAACGATTCGGCTCTTTACGTTCTTTAATCGGCGCAAAGCCTCCGTCTTTCTTCATCTCCACATAATCCTCCAGCTTTTTCTGCTGAGCATGCAAAACAGAAGACATGGCTACCAATGCCGTAGCTGACAAGGCTCGACGGCGGGAAACATCCGTAGTGTCCTTCGTTGAGGATTCTTTTACCGAAGTAGCTTTATCAGCCTTGTGTGCCCTCGTATACGAAATCGCGCCTTGACGGCAATTATCCAAACAGTCCATACAAGTCACGCAACGGCTATAATCGATCGCATGATTCTTAGAGTCGATGCAAGAAGCCTTGCATTTACGTGCGCATAATCCGCAACCATTACATTTATCGGTATCAATGCGAGGTTTAAGTAAAGCATACTTCGACAAAAAACCGAGAACCGTACCTACCGGACAGATCGTATTACAATATGTACGTCCATTTCTCCAAGCTAAAATCGCCAATATGACAAAGCTCAGAATAGCGATTCCCATCGTAGCCAGGCTACGCACCCATACGTCCACCGAATAGAATGCGTAACTATCCATACGTTCTGCGAAATAGGCCAATAGATTGTTGCCCTCTTGATAGATTGGCGCAAATAAATTAGAAGCGATACGCCCATAAGCGCTATAAGGCGAAATCAACGCTACCAAGGAACCGATACCAGCGATACAAGCCACTATAAAAACAACCAAGGCAGCATAACGTACCCACTTCAACGCGGGAGAATAGGAAAAGCGGTATTTCTTGCGTTTACTAGCAAACCACGAAATGATGTCTTGCAATACCCCTAAAGGGCAGATAACGGAGCAATACACACGCCCCAATAAAAGAGTTAAGATTACCAACCCTACCACAACACCGACATTCAAAGCCAACAACGCAGGCCAAAACTGTATCTTTGCCAACCATCCGAACCAAGCGTGAATCGTACCCGTGAAATCAAGAAATAACAGGGTTATCAGCACAAAGCAAAAGGTGGCGGCGAATATTCTTATTTTTCGTAACATAATTTTCCGTTTGTTTAAAGGTTAACCATTCACTTTCAACTCTTCCACGAATTTATCGATACGCTGCATCTCTTTGGGGATATCGATACCCTGCGGACAATGAGGATTACATTGCTCACACCCTGTACAATGGTTCGCTTGACGCAACTTTGGGACACTCCGGTCATAACCGACTAAGAAGGCACGACGAGCTTTCGCGTAATTTTCGTCTTGTGCGCTTTTCGGAACATTTCCTTCGTTCACACATTTATTATAATGTAAGAGAATACCCGGAATATCCAACGCATATGGACAAGGCATACAATATTTGCAATCATTGCAAGGTATTGTCGGATATTTCATCATAAGCTGGGCCGTCTCTTCCAAAAAGTCTTTCTCCTCGTCCGTTACCGGGATAAGCGGGGAATAGGTACGGATATTATCTTGCAAATGCTCCATATAAGTCATGCCGCTTAACACCGTCAAGACCCCATCCGGAGAGCCGGCGAAACGAAAAGCCCATGAAGCCACGCTATTCTCAGGCCGTTGCTGTTTCAAACGAGCAACGATATGATCCGGAACATTCGATAAGCGACCTCCTAATAGCGGTTCCATGATAACCGCCGGAATACCTCGCTTCTCTAATTCGCCATACAGATAATCAGCGTTTACGTTACGCCCCGAGGCATGTTTCCAGTCCAGATAATTCAGCTGGATCTGAACGAAATCCCATTTCACGCCCATATCCAACACATAATCAAACACTTTTACATCCCCATGAAAAGACCAACCTAGGTTACGGATACGTCCCGCTTCCCGTTCTTTCACCAAGAAATCAAGCATTCCATTATTTATATAGCGGTCATTGAAAAGCTCGATACCATTCCCCCCACCGATAGAGTGAAGCAAATAATAATCCAAATAATCGGTTTGCAAATCACGGAACGACTGCCGATACATCGCCAACGAGTTTTCTCTCGTATAGTTCTGGAAGTTTGACAGTTTAGTGGCCAAATAATAGGAGTTCCTAGGATGGCGTGCCAATGCGATACCGGTCGCTTTCTCGGACATACCTTGTACATAAACAGGAGAAGTATCAAAGTAATTCACCCCATGCTCTATCGCATAATCCACTAAACGATTCACGGCTTCTTGATCAATCTGGTCTTTACCGTCCGATCCTTGTTTCAAGGGCCAACGCATACAACCATATCCTAAAATAGAAACCTTATCGCCATTCGTAGGATGTTGGCGATAGGTCATTTTATCGGTAGGAACCTCACCTAACGCCACAGCCGCCCCCGGCTCATTCTTGGGAGCGCAACCGTAAAGCGCCGCCGAAGAGGCGACAGCCCCACCCCCAAATACCTTCAAGAATTTACGGCGATTCATCTCTTGAGGGTTCTCATTCTTTCCACATGAACTCATAACTCGATCGGTTTTTTATCCTATTAGTATATCCAACATTAGTCTATCATTAACATTCCTTCTATTATTTCGACAAAAATAGTAAAACAGGTAATAATAGAGAACAATCCCCGACTAAAAAGAATAATCGGGGATTTATCACGAATAAAGCAGGTATTTTAAATAAGACTATAAAGTCTCTTGCTTCAATTGCTCCACGTATTGATCGATCTTTCGCATTTGCTCCGGTATCTTAATGCCTTGCGGACATTTCGGTACGCATTTATCGCATCCTATACAGTGTCCGGCTTGACGAAGTTTAGGAACCTTACGATCATAACCGACTAAGAACGCCCGGCGAGCCTCCCGATAATTCGCATCCTGTGAACTCTTCGCAACCAGCTCGTCATTCACGCAACGGTTATAATGAGCGAACGTTCCCGGAATATCCAAGCCATACGGACAAGGCATACAATACTGACATTCCGTACAAGGTACGAAATCCGAATGTAGCATCCTCTCCGTCACCTCTTCCAAAGCCTTATTTTCTTGTTCCGTAATCGGTTCCAAAGGCGAGAAGGTTCGGATGTTCTCTTGTAAATGCTCCATATACACCATACCACTCAGCACGGTCAGTACTCCTTTTGGAGAGCCCGCATACCGAAAAGCCCACGAGGCCGGGCTGTCATCCGGACGCATCTGTTTCAATTTAGCCAACGAAAGGGCATTCAGCCGAGATAAACGCCCGCCTAAAAGAGGCTCCATGATAACGACGGGAATATTACGCTTCTCCAATTCCCCATACAAATACTCCGCATTCACGTTCCAACCAGAAGCATTTTTCCAATCCACGTAATTCAACTGGATCTGAACGAAGTCCCAAGGGATATCCAAGGATAACAAATAATCGAAGACCTTGACGTCTCCATGAAACGACCAGCCCAAATTGCGGATACGACCGGCTTTCCGCTCCTTTAACAAGAAATCCAAGACACCGTTATCGTAAAGGCGCTTCCTCAAATCGTCCATGCCCCCCAGACCTACGCCATGAATCAGATAATAATCGATATAATCCACTCGCAGATTCTTTAGCGACTGTTCGAACAAGCCCTTGGAGCCCTCAAGAGTACGCCATTCCGGTACAGGACGATGGGTTGAAAGCTTCGTGGCGATAAAATATTTATCCCGGGAATGGCGACTAAGAGCTAGCCCTGTTGCCTGTTCGGAAAGACCGCGCACGTAAACCGGTGCCACATCAAAGTAGTTCACGCCATGAGCAATCGCATAATCCACCAATGCATTCACCGCTTCTTGATCGATCTCTTCCCCCGATCCATCCGCTTTCTGACGCAACGGCCAGCGCATACATCCATATCCTAACAAGGAGACCTTATCGCCCGTATGCGGATTCGTCCGGTATGTCATCTTATCTGTCGGGACTTCACCCAAATAGCTTCCGGTCTGCGACACACCTTGCCGCTTAGGATCTCCACCACATCCATATAAAAGCCCTGTCGAGGCAGCGGCCGTACCGGTGCTCAATACTTTTAAGAAATTCCTGCGATCTATATTATTATTACTCATTACCATACATTTTTTGAGATTATTAAACCGTACGATGTCTCTCATGTCCCTCAACATAGATTGCGCTTAACGGACGAGACGGACAATAATATTCACATGCGCCACAACCGATACAAAGTTCCGTATCGATAACCGGTACTTTCAATGATTTAGGATCATTGGGGTCTTTCGCCACCATCTGAATAGCTTTCGTCGGACAATGCCGCTCACAGTTGCCACAATTTACCTCATCGGTATTCACCACACAATTTTCCTTGATCCATACCGCATGTCCAATCTGCGTGGCGGATTTGTCCGCTTTCGTAATCAATTGGATCGCACCGGTCGGACAAACCTCGGAGCATTTCGTACATTCCGGACGACAATATCCTCGCTCATACGACATTTCCGGTTGCATAAACTTCTTTAGATCTGTAGAAGGACGCAAAACTTGATTCGAACATACCGAGACACAGAGTTGACAAGCCGTACAATGTCCGGTGAAGTTTCGTAAACTCAAAGCCCCGGGCGGAACTATCGGGGTCATACGATCCGGGGTTAACTTATCCGCAATATCCGCCAACCCTCCATCCGCATTTACCCCCGACTGGGCTTTCAATACCGATGTCGCCAGCAATCCCGTAAAGGTTAAGAAATTACGGCGGGTGTTTTCTTCAGGTCGATCAGCCTCTCTCTCCGATTCTGTTTTTCGTTTACGAGGCACATATGTCAAAGCTCCTCTTTTACATTTATCGATGCAGTCCAAGCAAGTAACGCAACGACTATAATCAATCGAATGATTTTTCGAATCTATACAGGCAGCCTTGCAATTACGGGCACATAAGCCACATCCGTTGCATTTCTCTACATCGATCACCGGTCTTAAAAAAGAAAAACGGGTGACAAATCCCAAGACCGTACCCACCGGACAGATCGTATTACAATACGTACGTCCATTACGCCAAGCCAATAGGAAAAGAACCACAAACGTAACGAGCGCTACCCCAAACGTAGCCACACTTTTTATCCACACATCTACAGAATAAAAGACATAACTATCCGCACGCTCCACCCAATAAGCCAAGAGATTATTTCCCCATTGATATAAAGGAGCAAAAAGATTCGAGGCTATTCGTCCATAGGCTCCATACGGATCTAATAGAGCCACCAGAGAACCGATACCCGCTAAAAAAGCGATAATAAAAATTCCTAACATTCCATAACGTAACCATGAGACTGCCGGGGAATAAGAGAAACGATTCTTTTTGCGTTTTCCGGCTATCCAAGAAACAACATCTTGAAATACGCCTAACGGACAAATAACCGAACAATAGACACGTCCAAAGAGTAAGGTTAATACCAATAATACCGATACAACCCCAATATTCACCGCCAATAAGGCCGGCAGGAATTGCATTTTTGCTATCCATCCCAACCAGCAATGCGTTGCCCCCGTAAAGTCAAGGAACAAAAGAGTGGTCATAGTAAAGATAATGACAGCGAGTGTTAATCTAATTTTACGTAACATATAAGATCATTTTTCTGTTTACATAAATAATACGTTCGTTTTTATCACAAAAAAAGCAAATCAACATAAACGATGTTTTGAACTCAAGAGCAAAAAAAGAATATTCGGGGCTTTATCACGAAAAAACGGATTTTTGTTGTATTTTTGCGAATTGTTATCAAGAATGATTAGACGAACAGGCACATGGAAAAAAGAAGAAAATCCGATATACGAGCGCAACACGCTAGAATTTGTTACGGTAGCACTGGAATATTGTACCTTTGTTGAGGCCGCCGGAAATACCGGGCTTTTCGACTTCGTAGATAAGGCAACAAAACTTCTGCCTCTATTATACTTAAAGGCCAGCCTGTTGCCCGAAGTGGAATCTGAAGAGGAAACCGAGCTTGAGCTTTCCGTTTCTGAAGACATGTACGAGTCGGTTCGTTCACGGATAGCCGGTTTGCTTGGCGAACGAGATTCCTATCTGGAAACATTTCATGCGGATATGCGGTATAGCGATACTCCTATCGCAGCGTTTATTTCCGAGAACTTGGCTGATGTCTATCAAGATACAGGAAATTTCGTATCTTTATTCCGTCAAGGAAACGAGGAAGTTATGCAAGAGGCTATCGCTTTGTGCCGCACGAACTTCCAAGAATACTGGGGACAGCAATTATTGAATGCCTTGAAAGCGTTGCACGCTGTGCGTTACAGTGGTGATGAGGATTTGGAAAAGAATGAAGAGGAAGAATGATACAACAATTTATACATACAATTGCTAAAGAGGAAATAGCGAAACTTACCGTAGAGGAATTCAAGGGACGTATCATTACGATCCTTAGTAAAGAGGAGGCAGACAAGGCCGTAGAGTACTTGCTGCGTTTTCCGATCGTCGGTTTTGATACGGAGACCCGTCCCAGCTTTAAGAAAGGACAGCGTTACAAGATCTCATTGATGCAGATATCAACGGATGATACTTGTTTCTTGTTCCGCTTGAATCATATCGGTATACCGGAATCTCTGGAGAAATTCCTGAAAAGCAGTTCGACCTTAAAGATCGGGTTATCTTTACGGGATGATTTCGGGGCGATACGGAAGCGTTCGGATATAGAACCCGCCAATTTCCTTGATTTACAGAATTACGTAGGCCAGTTCGGCATTGAGGATGCCAGCCTGCAAAAGATATATGCGATACTTTTCCAAAAAAAAAATATCAAAAGGACAACGCCTCACGAATTGGGAGGCGGATGTATTGACAGACTCACAAAAGAAATATGCGGCCCTCGATGCTTGGGCTTGCCTAAGAATATATAATTTATTGAATCAAGCATAAATGAAGTATTGTAAAGTTTTTCTCAAGCCTAAGAAAGAAGAATCGCTATTGCGTTTCCATCCATGGGTATTTTCGGAGCGATCCAATCTGTTGAAGGCGACCCGGAAGAGGGTGACTTGGTAGAGGTATACGGAGCGAACCAGCGTTTTTTGGCGATCGGCCATTACCAAATCGGCAGTATCGCCGTACGTGTGTTATCTTTCACCCCAATCCCCATCGACGATGCTTTTTGGATCGAACGTATCCGTATTGCTTACGAACTCAGAAAGACCTTGCGGCTGGCTGGGGTAGAAAATAATAATACGTTCCGCCTGATTCACGGCGAAGGCGATAATTTACCGGGATTGGTGATCGATATGTATGCGCATACGGCGGTTATGCAAGCACATTCGGTAGGAATGCATTATGCCCGTCATCAGATCGCAGAGGCTTTGAAAGCGGTATTGGGCGATACTTTACAAAACATCTACTATAAATCGGAAGCGACTTTACCTTATAAAGCGAATTTAGGTAGCGAAGATGGTTACTTATTCGGAGGCGAAGTGGAAGATATCGCTATAGAAAACGGACTGAAATTCTGTGTAGACTGGCAGAAAGGCCAAAAGACAGGTTTCTTCGTGGATCAACGGGAGAATCGCTCTTTGTTGGAGCATTACGCAAAAGATCGCTCCGTATTGAATATGTTCTGTTATACGGGCGGTTTCTCTTTCTATGCGATGAGAGGAGGCGCTAAGGTGGTTCATTCCGTAGACAGTTCGGCGAAAGCGATTTCTTTGACGAAAAAGAATGTCGAGTTGAATTTCCCGGGAGATCCCCGTCATGAGGCATATGCGGAAGATGCGTTTAAGTATTTGGAAAAAATGGGAAGTAATTATGATTTAATCATATTGGACCCTCCTGCGTTCGCTAAACATAAGAATGTACTACGTAACGCCTTACAAGGGTATCGCAAATTAAACGCGATCGCTTTCGAGAAGATCAAGCCGGGAGGAATCTTGTTTACCTTCTCTTGTTCTCAAGTAGTTAGTAAAGATAATTTCCGTTTAGCCGTATTTAGCGCTGCCGCCCAATCCGGCCGTAGTGTCCGAATCTTACATCAATTAACCCAACCCGCAGATCATCCGGTGAATATCTACCATCCGGAAGGGGAATATCTGAAAGGTTTAGTATTGTATGTAGAATAAGATATGCTCTTTGGGTGAAAACAAAGAATTAGTTTTCACCCAAAATTCAAGTTAATACCCCGGATTCTGTGTCAAGTTCGGATTCAAGGAACGGACTTTATCGGGAATGGGGAAAACAGTGGTATAGCCATTCGATTCATGGGGCAATTGAGGGCGATCCGTATAAGGGCGGGTAAACTTTCCAAAACGCACCAAATCCTGCCTCCTCCAGCCTTCCCAAGCCAATTCCAGTTGACGCTCAGCCAAAATACTTTCTAATGTCGCCTTACGAGGTAACATTCCCACACGGAAACGAACGGCATTCAACTCTTCATCCCCATTCTCTCCATTACGAACTTTCGCTTCCGATCTCATTAACAAGACATCCGCATAACGGAATAATACGATATCATTATCCGATAGCTTTCCATCTTTCGTCCCCATCTTATCGATCTCGTATTTCTTCATGCGGGCACCCGCCGTTTTCTCGGCAGGCAACCTAGACAAATCCAACCTAACCTCTAGAGGTAAATACACCAAAGGAGTCCCATTATCTAACCGAATCGTATCACCATTGAGGTCAAACATCGTATCGGCGTAATAATTCTCATAAAATCGGGTATCGACCGAGTCCGTCCCATACGCAAATACCCGAAGGGCCTCTATCGTAGCGCAAGAGCCGTTCTCTCCCCCAATCCATATGCTTTGGCATGATTATAGTGACGGGAGCGGAAAAGATATTGCATTTGGTTCGTATATAAGTTCTTATCCATCGGAATCGTGAAGATATTCTCTCCGGACGATTCATTAAATACAGAAAAATTATCCGCATAGTTCAGAGATAAGCTATAGTTTAAGTCTGTTATTGAATCACAGTACGCCACAACCGTTTGCCAAGCGTTCAACTTCCTCTCGCCTACCCTAAAATAGATTTCCCGTCCATTCGGACGCAGACCATCCGTCCAGTCGTTATCCGTAAACACTTCTGCGTTTAAGGCCAACTTCGCCAATAAAAAATAAACAACCGGTCTCGTAATCCTTCCATAATAATCGCCGGGCGAATTACTATGCGCCGTACTCAATAACAAAAGGGATTCTTGTAATTCTTTTACAACAAAATCAAAGACCTCTTTCCGGTCACTCTGCCGCACGTCTTTCACCGGAATGGAAGAAGAAACGATAAGAGGGACACGGCCAAACATATCGACTAAATAATAATAATACATCGCACGAAAAGCACGAACCTCCGCCTCATACCGATCTAAATCGTTATAATCCATTTTTTGCCGCAACTCGCCTAATATCTCTAAAGATTGATTGCTTAATACGATTACTTTATACAGATATTCCCAAGTAGCTTGGATAGCGTCACTATTCGTTCCCCACTTATGCAAGAAGAGACCTTGCCAGAAACCGCCGTCATACCAGTCGCCGCCACGAGTCGGGAGCATGGCCTCGTCAGTCGTAAAGGTATTCAAGTCGTAGACACCCCGGTACGTTCCCTGCAATCCTTGGCTATCGCTATAACCTCCGATATAATTATATAAGGAAGCAACCGTATTCAGATAGACATTCTGAGGGGTATCGTACGCATCCTCCGGATAAAGCTGATCACGAGGGTCCTCTTTCAGATAGCCATCGCACGACGATAACATCAAACCCGCAAATATATAGGATAAAATAGAAAGCTTTCTCATACGAACACCTTTTTAAAAATTAAAACTCAACCCCATCGTATAGGAACGAACCACCGGATAAGATCGCTTATCGTCTATACCTAAGGTATTATTTACGATAGAGCTATTTATCATCGGAGTCAATCCCGAATAACCTGTAATTGTCGCCAAATTATTTACGGAAACCGAAAGCCGTACGTTTCTTACATATTTCCTTAAATTACCAAGAGACACGTTCCAACCCAACGTCAAATAATCAAAATTGATATAATCCCCTTTCTCCAACCAATAATCCGTAGCCGTCTGATCTTGGATATTCCGGGATGGGGCTTCTCGCAACACGTTATAATCCGGGAATATATCCATATTCATATAAGTTAGCGATGTTCCATTATAAATCTTATGCCCAAAGGCTCCGTTAATCTGTACTGATAGATCGAATTGTTTATACCGGAAACTGATATTAGAGCCTAAAAGTGTTTTCGGCATAGCTTGTCCCGCAATATAACGATCCTCACCATCCTCCAAACTCACCCCGTTTCCATTCAAGTCCTCAATCTCATACTTATAGCCGCCGTTCCCATCGGAAACCAAACCTGTACATTTCGGTAAATAAAAAAACACCCAAAGGCTGTCCGACCATTTGATAAACGATATGATTATACCCTCCATGGAAACCAGCCCCATTTAAATCCGAGATGCTAGTATATTCCGGGGCGGACATATATTCCCCTTTATAGTAACCGCTCAAGGAGAGCAATTTATTCCGTTGGAAAGTTACGTTTACGTTTATATTCAATTCCATATCTTTCGTACGCAAGGGCGTGACGCCAATACCCAATTCCACGCCACTATTTCGCATCGATCCCAGATTCGCCAACATTTTATTATAAGCGAAAGGCGGAACGCTTACATCGTATAAATACAACATATCATCCGTCTTGGAATTATAATAATCTACGGCAAGAATAAAACGATTGTCGAAAAACCCGGCATCGATACCGGCATTGAACGTATGTTTCACCTCCCATTTCAAGTCCGGATTCGCATTACGGATCGTACCCAAGGTAACGGTGGGCGCACCATTTACGGAAACAACCCCATTAGGTTTCATCAATCGCAAAGAATTGTAAGAATCGATCGCATCTTGATTACCGGATAGGCCATATCCCGAACGAATCTTTAAATTCCTTCCCCACCAGACACCTTCCATAAACTCCTCTTCGGTCAACACCCAAGCGACAGAAGCCGAAGGAAAAAACCCCATTTATTATTGGCCCCCACTTTCGAAGAGGCATCCGCACGGGCATTCACGGTAGCGATATACTTTCCATCATAAATATAATTCACACGTCCAAGGAAAGAAGCCAGATGAGGAGCCTCATAGTAAGAACCGGTCCCCTCCCATAAACGTACCGCACCTGCCTGTAAATTATCATAACCAAAACGATCGGTACTGAAATTCGTCGCAGTCGTATAAAACCTCTCGTTATCATTTTCTGAGCTTCCGCCAATCCCAATACATTTAGTTGATGCAAACCAAAGTCTTTTTTATAGGCCAACATGAAATCTCCTAATAAAGATTCTGTTTTCCGCTCCCCCGATAAGCCTGCCCATGCGCCCAAACCGAAGTAGGGAGGTATCGGGCGTTATCTATTACATTATAGGTATACGAACCGAAAGCCGTAAACATTAAATGCTTACTCAAGTTAAAAACCAGTTTTAAGTGCGTATTTATATGAGCATTCGAATCATCATCCTTCACCTCCAACCAGGCCAAAGGGTTCGTGATCTGGCTAGCGTTGGTTATTTGATCCCAGCTACCCGTCTCCATATTCTTATGATTCGGAAATGTCGGGTTGAAAGTAGCGGCGGAATAGAACATCTTCTGTACATCATTTAAATAAGCATTTTTTAGCAAGGAACCAAATATGCCTAAATCAAAGACCAGAAGATCATTGAACGCATGCTGCGTAATATTCAACTTGGTCGTAAAATTACGTGAGTTCGTATTTCGGATAACCCCTTCCCTTTCCACAAATCCCAAGGAGGCACGATAACTGGAAGTCTCCGAACCACCCCCAAAAGCGATATGATGATTCTGCACCAACCCCAACCGGGTAATCTCATCCTGAAAGTCTGTATTATTCCCTAAATCTAAAATACCGATATTACGTTCCTCCGCCAGTTTCCGGAAACCATTCGCCGATAACATATCCAAACTTTTATAAGCCGCCTCCACACCGAAACTCCCATCATAACTGATACTAAAAGCTCCCTGCCGCCCTTTCTTTGTCGTTACCTCGATAACACCGGAAGCACCACGAGAACCATATTGAGCAGTCTCCGAGGCATCTTTCAAGATCGTGAAGTTCTCGATATCCGCCGGATAGATCGAGCTAAGCAAATTAAGATCGGCAAAAACCCCATCAATAATCACCAACGGATCATTACCTCCCGTCAAGGAAGTTGTACCCCGGACCCGGACGGCAGCCAAGGCAGCGGCGCTATTTCCTCCAACCGGGATACTAACGCCGGACACCCTTCCCCGAAGAGCGTCCAAGGGTGTAGAGATCAATCCCTCATTCATCCCCCCTTCATTCACCCGGTTTACGGAACCGGATAAAGTACTACGATTGCCCGTAGCATATCCGACAGTGATCAACTCATCTATCAAATTGGAGTCCGACAAGAGAGGCTTGATCGTATCCGGCAGAAGCGGCAGCTCCTGACCGTAGCCGTAAGAGAAAGACAAGGCCCCGCACAGAAACAAAAACAGGACTTTTCGGATATATATAAAAACTTTCATAAGTACGTTGGATTTAAGATTAATAACCCATATAAATAAAACTTCCCTCGGTTTAGTTTTGTTCGCACCCAAGATACAACATTTCCTCAAGATCTTAAAAATAAAAGCGTACCAAGTTGTCAAGAAGCCTCGACAAGGCTTTAGCGATATTTAATAATGTCCCTCAAAAATATATACGGAAATATTTCTTTATTCCGTAATAGATTGTACCTTTGCCATCGTTAAAAAACATAGCGTATTATTAAGTAATAACATACTAAAACTTATTTATTATGTCAAAAGTAACAGTTGTTGGTGCCGGAAATGTAGGCGCTACTTGCGCAAATGTTCTTGCCTTCAATGAAGTGGCAGACGAAGTTGTAATGCTAGACGTAAAGGAAGGCGTATCCGAAGGTAAAGCGATGGATATGATGCAGACCGCTCAATTGCTAGGTTTCGATACAAAGGTTGTAGGTTGCACAAACGATTATGAGAAGACAGCTAACTCTGACGTTGTAGTTATCACTTCTGGTATTCCTCGTAAACCGGGTATGACTCGCGAAGAACTGATCGGTGTTAACGCTGGTATCGTTAAGAGCGTAGCTCAAAACATCTTGAAATACTCTCCGAACGCAATCTTGGTAGTTATCTCTAACCCGATGGATACAATGACTTATTTGTCATTGAAGTCTTTAGGCTTGCCGAAGAACCGTATCATCGGTATGGGTGGTGCTTTGGATAGCTCTCGTTTCAAATATTTCTTGTCTCAAGCTCTAGGCTGTAACGCTAACGAGGTTGAGGGTATGGTAATCGGTGGTCACGGTGACACTACAATGATTCCGTTAGCTCGCTTGGCTACTTACAAAGGTATCCCTGTTAGCAAATTGTTAAGCGCAGAGAAATTGCAAGAGGTTGTTGCTTCCACAATGGTTGGTGGCGCTACATTAACTAAATTGTTAGGTACTTCCGCTTGGTACGCACCGGGTGCTGCTGGAGCATTCGTTGTTGAGTCTATCATCCACAACCAAGGCAAGATGGTTCCTTGCTCTGTTTACTTGGAAGGTGAGTACGGAGAATCTGATCTTTGCATCGGTGTTCCTGTTATCCTTGGCAAGAACGGTATCGAGAAGATCGTTGAGTTGGAATTGACAGCTGAGGAGAAAGAGTTGTTCGCTAAGAGCGCTGCCGCTGTTCATAAGACTAACGAGGCTTTGAAAGAAGTGGGTGCACTTTAATTTGAATTTCTATTAAAGCGATAAAAGAGGCTGATCCTTCGGGGTTAGCCTCTTTCTTTTTATGTGGATACGGATAGTTACGACGGAATGAAGATAATATTCGTGTTCTTTAGCCGCTGAAGATACATACGGAACAGAATATCCGGGATAAAATAAATATTATCTTCTTCAGTCAGCAAATCCAATTCCATCAGTTTACGGGCAGCCGCTTGGACTGCACTGCTGGAGACCAATGAATATTTACGAATGAAACCGGCACTCATAATCTTCTCCGCCTTACCTGCTGAGGCTATGGCATACAGCAATTCTTTTCTGACGTTCGGGAATTCTGGACAATAGTTGGCGATATCCATCGCCTGCCTCTTCCAAAACTCCATCAACTGTCTGCCGTAATATATCCAACGTACAACTACTGCCTATAGGGATATTTATAAAAGCTTCATGAAAAGTTTTCTGCATATAATATGTATTCCCCTCAAACAAACGATATATAACCAATACATCTTCCTCACGAATAGCCCGTTCATACACATCAAACCAATGACAGACAAAAGGTATGTATTCTTCAGCGACGATAGGATACAATTCCAAAATCGATGTACTGTTATAGAATGGACGAGCGGAAGAGAGGAACATCTCCGTTACCAAATGACACCCACTGCCTGAAAAGATAAAATGCACATTAGATAAATGCTGAATATGGGAGCGCAATAAAGCTTCAATATTTTTTTTTTTTCAGGGTATTTGGAAATCTGCTGAAATTCATCAAAAGCCACGATACAGGGTTTGTCTGCCTTTTTCAGACATACATGCATATAATTTAGCAACAAGCAAAGAAACCCCACCAAGCAGATCACGGGAAATACTGACCTTGGCACAGCCAAGCAAGTCTATGCGAATCACAAAACAGGTCCCACTATCCGGCGAAGCTTGGCCATCTGATCGTCCGGGATGAAGGCCACGGGACGTATGCCGCCTCGCCTCTCTCCGGCGATGTTCACCATGAAACGTTTGATGTATGGAAGGTGCACGATCTCCTTTCTACGTAAGGTATCGGTACAGCGGATGAAAACTATGGAGCGGAACAGGATTCGTTCTACCCACTTCCGCTTGCCTGCAGCAGTGAGGCTCATCTCCTTTTGGGAAGCGACATAGACCTCATAATCCTTCTCCCCTTCCGGCTGGCTCGCCACACGTTTCTCCAATCTGTCGACGCAAAGTTTCTCCGAAATTTTGATAAAATAGAAGGTTCTCGTTATTAATATAGGTATAAGGGATTTCCTCCCGACCACTAAACCGCTTGAATGAATTCAAGGCATCTTGATAACTCTTCGCCGTAGAATGATGTCCTCCCTCACATAACTCGGTTATGTACGTCCGCATACAAAATCATTCTTTCCCATACTCATCACATTTACTTAAATTTAAACGCTAGCAAATGTAATACAGAACGTACTTATTAAATGCGCAAAAAAGATGTATCGCAGAATTACATCCCAAACCGGTAATCACTACTTCAACTTTCCAGCCTCATTCAATACTTTCAGGAAGTTGCTCCAAGCTTTCTCTATCTTTTGCATGTTTTCGTCCCTTTCCTCTTGGTTACTTACCTCATTTTGTAGAACATCTACAACAGGATATCCATCATATAAATAATATCTCTGATAATCCCCTAATAAGACTGGGGCATTATAGATAACGGAACTTATCGAAGAGATACTGCCTACCGTGAAGTGACCGTTTCCAGCTATCCGGAATTCAACCTTCTCATTGCCTCGCACGTCTTGCTTGATAGAAATATTCTTCTCGAAAACGATTTCTTTTGTAACTGAATTAAAAGATTTGATATCATCCGGGACTTTGATCACTTGTCCGGTAGTAGCCGTATCAAAATTTTCCTCATCATTATCGCAAGCGCAATAACCGATGAGAAATACAGACATGATAAGATATAATAAAAATGACTTTTCATATTAAACCTCCTTTATTGGATTTCATTGTGTGTTGTCTTATTAGTAAGACACTTAAAAAGAGACAAATGCTGCACGTTTACCATTATTTAACAAACATTATTAACCAAACCGTCCTTCCATTACATAAAAAAGCCGGAGGAAATGATTTCCTTCGGCTTTTACCTATCGTTTGTTATTAGTATTTATTTGACAATACCTAATTTAGACTCACCAACGAAATCTATAATATGTTGGATCTCCTTACTCATCGGAACCTGATCCTTGATCATTAACAAGGCATCCGTAAGGCTGCTGTTTCCTTGGAAGATGATCCGGTACGCATGACTGATGTGCTTGATAACCTTTTCACTGAATCCCTCATGAGACATGATGAAAGAGTTCACGCCATAATACGTGGTAGGCTCTTGAGCCGCTACGATAAAAGGAGGTATATCCTTACGGAAACGACAGCCGGTTTGAATCATCGCCCAAGCCCCAACCCGGGATCCTTGGCTCATCAATACATTGCCTCCAAAGATCACATAATCTTCCAAGATACAATTTCCGGAAATCTTACTACCATAGCCGAATACACTACGGTTTCCGATCTGCGTATCATGAGAAACATGTACCCCTCATGCAAGAAATTACCATTACCGATACTAGTACGTCCTTCCGCTGTCGAGGAACGGTTAATCACCACATTCTCACGAATCACGTTGTCATCTCCGATTACGGCGATCGTATCACCTCCCTTATAAAAGAAATCCTGAGGCTCAGCAGCGATAACAGCCCCGTTAAATACACGGTTGCGATTTCCCATGCGTGTACCGCTCATCAAGCTGGCATGAGGCATGATCTCGCAATCATCCCCGATCTCCACGTTCTTATCAATGTACGCAAAAGGATGAATCGTAACGTTCTTCCCGATATTTGCGCTTGAATCTACATATGCTAATGGACTAATCATAACTTTACTACATTTAAAGGTTATTATTCTCTACCACCACCGATGGCACTGTATAAACTGACAACCGCTTGCATACGCTGCACATTGTCGGACACTTCCGTCAACTGGGCACTCAAAAGACTCTGCTGGGCGGAAAGGATTTCCAAATAAGTAGATTGAGCCGACTGGAACAAGGCACTGGTATAAGCCACCGCTTTCTCTAGCTGCTCGATCTGCGCTCTGTCTTGCACAAGCTTCTTGCTCGTGGCATCATACTCATGTAAAGCATCACTCACCTCCTTACCAGCTTCCAGAATTGTCTGCTGATAATTCATTTGAGCGATCTTCTCTTCTGCCTTCGATACCTTCAAGTTAGCGACCAACTTACCATTGTTGAAGATCGGTTGGGCCAACGAAGCCAAAGCTTGAAACATGAATTGGCCCGGATTAGCGACCTGTATGCCTGAACCGTTCGTCCAACCAGCCGTAGCCGTGATATTCAATCCCGGATAAAAAGCGGCACGGGCTTGGTTCGTCGTATAATAAGCACTGGCAAGTGTCATCTCCGCAATCTTTACGTCCGGACGATTCTCCAACAATTGCAAAGGCACACCAACCATGATATCCTCCGGCATTACTTGTTCCTCCAAAGTACCCCGATCAATCTGTTGAGGGGCCTTAGCCAATAACACGGACAATGAGTTTTCCACGCTACGCACCTGGCTCTCCAGCTCGATCAACGAGCCGGAAACCTGATGGTAAGCGGCACGCATTTGCGTCACGGCAGCCTCGGTAGCCATACCCGCTATCTTCATAGCCTCCATGACACGAACATTCTCTTTATAGATATCAACCGTCTTAGCGGTAATTTCCACCTGCCGATCAAGCATCAACAAGGTATAATAAGTATTCGCTATACCACCGATCAATTGAGAGCGCACGGCCTGTCTTGAATACTGGCTCTGTAAGTAGGAGGCTTTTTGGCCACGGCTCGCGTTCAAGAGCTTTCCGAATAGGTCAACCTCCCAGCTAGCGGCCGCAGGAGCCGTGTAAGCTTTTACATACCCACTGCTTTCCATCTTCGTAATCGTACCTTGGGGAGCAAGGTTTATAGAAGGCAAGAAAGACAGACGGGCAGAAGTCAACAATACTTTCGCTTCCTCTACCCGAAGAACGGCTGCCTGCATATCTACGTTATTAGCTAATCCCTCCTCAATTAACGCCTGTAACTTCGGATCACGAAAAACTTCCTTCCAAGGAAGGTTTCCCATATTGGTCGTATCCGCGGAGGCTAATGTATCAGTCTCGGAAACCGGATCACGATAAATTCCCGTCGCATCGATGGAATCCGGACGCTCGTATGCCTTATAGATATGGCAACTGCTTAACAAAGCAGTCGCACATACCATATATATAATTTGTTTCTTCATTGTCATCTCTTATTTTATTTTAGCGTACTGTTCTATTTCCGTACTCATATCGCTGTTATCCAAATCTTCCCATTCGATCGGCTTGAATTTCTCCTGTAAGTACTGGAATACCACGAACAAAACCGGAACAATAAAGATCTGGAAGATCATACCGATGAACATACCGCCGATAGCCGCTGTACCCAATGTACGGTTACCGTGCGCTCCTACTCCGAACGCAAACATCATAGGCAACAATCCGACCACCATCGCCAATGAGGTCATCAAGATCGGACGCAAACGGGCGGCGGCTCCTAATACGGCAGCCCATGTGATACTCATACCCATACGACGACGTTCCAAAGCGAACTCTACGATCAAGATAGCGTTCTTCGCCAACAAACCTACCAACATGATCAAGGCGATCTGCATATAGATATTGTTAGACATGGTTCCTACGATCATCTTCAACGCCGGGATATTTCCCAAAGCGGCCCAACCTTGGACGAACAAGAAGCTACCCATCAAACCGAACGGCACGGAGAGCAATACGGACAAAGGAAGGATGTAACTCTCATACTGCGCACTCAACAGCAAGTAAACGAATACGAAACACAGCAAGAAGATCAAAGCCGTCGTACTACCACTCGTACTTGCTTCCTCACGCGCCATACCTCCTAACTCATAACCAAAGCCTGCCGGAAGCGTTACCTTAGCCACCTCGTCAATCGCCTTCAACGCCTGACCACTGGTATAACCATCCGCCGGAGCAACCATCACCTTGATAGAAGTGTACATATTGAAACGACTGATGATATCCGGGCCGTACACCTTCTTCATCGTAATGAACTGGGAAATCGGAGCCATATCGTTACCACTCTTTACCTTGATGTTTTTCAAAGATTCCATATTCTTACGCAAATCAGGATCCGCCTGCACCATTACACGGTACATCTTACCGAAGCGGTTAAAGTTAGAGGCATACAAACCGCCATAATATCCTTGCAAGGTAGACAAGATATCAGCTGGACTAATACCGGCTTTCTTACAGGCGGCAGCGTCGATATCGATCTCATATTGCGGGAAGTTCGGGTTAAACGTAGATTGAGCGGACTTGATCTCCGGACGTGCCGTCAGAGCGGCCATATATTCCTTGGAGATATCAAAGAAACGATCCAACTCACCACCGGTCTTATCCTGCATATTCAACTCGATATCACTAGATGCGGAGTAACCCGGGATCATAGGCGGCGTAAAGAACAATACCTGAGCGTCTTTCACGATCTTTTGGGCACGCATGAACAAACTACCATATACGATATCCGAGTTCTGCATCATAGAACGGTCTTCCCAGTCTTTCAACTTGATGATAAATGAGCCGTAAGAAGGTCCTTGACCACCGATAAAACTGAAACCAACAACCGCCGTACGCGACTCTACCGCCGGATCCGCAGCGATCAAACTATCGACCTTATTCATCACCTCATAGGTACGCTCTTGGGAAGTTCCCGGTGGTAACGTAACGGCACCCATGATCGTACCCGTATCCTCGTTCGGCACCATACCGGTAGGCGTAACCTGCATCAAGAATACCAATACGGCGATACAACCGGCGACAATACCGAATGAAAGCCATTTCTTCTGGATAAAGAACACGACCTGCTTCTTATACTTAGCTAGCAAAGAATCGTAAGCCGCATTGAATGAGGTATGGAAACGGGAAATAAATGTCGTTTTCTTTTCTTTATGCTCCTCATCATGCGGTTTCAGGAATATCGCACACAAGGCGGGACTCAATGTCAAGGCGTTCAAAGCGGACAAACCAATAGCGATCGCCATCGTCAGACCAAACTGGCGATAGAACGTACCGGCCGTACCTCCCATGAAACTTACGGGAATAAACACGGACATCATGACCAACGTAATGGAGACGATAGCGCCACCCAACTCACTCATGGCATCGATAGAAGCGAGTTTCGCCGACTTGTACCCTTGGTCCAACTTGGCATGGACACCCTCGACGACGACGATCGCATCATCGACCACAATAGCGATGGCAAGCACCATAGCACAAAGAGTCAACAAGTTGATACTAAATCCGATCAAGGATAACATAAAGAAGGTACCGATCAAGGCAACCGGGATAGCGATAGCCGGAATCAACGTAGAACGCAAATCCTGCAAGAACACATATACCACGATAAACACCAATACGAACGCCTCCAACAAAGTCTTGATTACCTCATGGATAGAAGCGAACAAGAAGTCATTGGCATTCATGGAAACATTCACCTTCATTCCGGGAGGCATTGTCAACTGGGTTTCCTCCAGCAAGGTTTCAATGTTACTAATTGTTTCCGTAGCGTTGGTTCCCGGCATCTGGTAAACGATACAGGTAACGGCGTCGTGACCATTTACACGGTTGATAAAGTTGTAAGTCAAACGCCCCAACTCGATATCGGCGATATCTTTCAAACGCAAGACCTCACCATCCGGCAACGCCTTTACAACGATCTGCTCAAACTCATTCGCCTCCTGCAAACGTCCTTTGTAGCGAATCGTATATTGAAAAGGACTGATTACCCCTTTCGCCAAACGAACCCGGAGCCGCCTCTACGTTTTGTTCAGACAAAGCTACGGTCACATCGCTCGGACTTAATTTATATTGAGCCATCACATCCGGCTTCAACCAAATACGCATGGAGTAATCCGTACCCAACACGTTCGCATCACCTACACCATGTACACGCTGCACTTCCGGAATCAAGTTAATCTTCGCGTAATTCTCCAAAAACTCAGAGTCATAACGATCGTCCTCGGCAAATACAGAAAATACCAACAACATAGAGTTCTGGCGTTTCTGGGTAGTCACACCAATCTGCGTTACCTCGGCAGGCAACAAACCTTGAGCCATAGACACACGGTTCTGCACGTTTACAGCCGCCATATCCGGGTCTGTTCCCTGCGTAAAATAAATGGAAATTTCCGCGGAACCGTTATTCGAGGCGGTAGAACTCATGTACATCATGTTCTCAACACCATTGATCTGGTCCTCCAAAGGCGCAATCACACTATTCAATACGGTTTGCGCATTAGCACCCGTATAAGTGGCTCTCACCGATACGGTTGGAGGGGCGATATCCGGATATTGGGTAACCGGCAAGGAAATCAAGCCTAGGAAACCCAAGATGACAATCAAGATGGAAATCACCGTGGAGAGCACCGGGCGGTTTATAAATCTATCTAATTTCATGTTTTTCGTTTTTACTCGACAAAAGCGAATATTTGTCTTATTCTATGATTACATATTAATTAAAAGCGGTCTGCAAATTACCGTCATGCTGGTCTTTCAAGGCCTGATCGTACTTTTGCTTTTTGTTGCTCACGAGTAATCGGCTGGATCTCTTGACCGTCTTTCAAGATCTGTACGCCTTCCACGACAATCTTATCGCCAGACTTCAAGCCATTTGTTACTAAATAGTTCTTACCATCATCCAAATTGGAAACCTTGATCTCCGTATTCTTCACCGTATTATCAGACTGCAATACAAATACGAACTTCTTATCCTGGATCTCCACGGTAGCCGATTGAGGGATCGTAATGATATCGTTCATCGTATACGGGAAGATAATATTACCGGTACCACCGCTTCGTAAGACATTTCCCTCGTTAGAGAAAATAGCACGCATGCTTACAGAACCGGTAGATTGATCGATAACACCGCTCACGGCATCAATCTTACCCTCATGATGGTACGTAGAGCCATCCGCCAATTGCAGTCTTACGGCCGGCATCTTCTCTAATTGCTCTTTCAAGGTACCACCGGCTTTCGTCAATGCCAATAACTCCTTTTCCGTCATAGAGAAATACACATACATATCACCGATCTCAGATACGGTAGTCAGCGGTTGAGCGATCGAAGCGCTTACCAAGCTACCTACACGATACGGGAATGTACCGACAACACCGTTCGAGGGACTTGTAACCGTACAGAAAGATAAGTTCTGGTTAGCGCTCACCAATTGAGCCTCTGCCTGCGCCAAGCTCGCTTTTGCCGACATCAGCTGGTTCACGGCTGTTTGATACTCGAAATCACTGATGATTTTCTGATCAAACAAAGTCTTCTTATTCCTCTCGGTCAATGTTAAAGTGCTTACGTTTGCCTCCATCTCGACCGCGGCCTTAGCCTGACCTACCGCAGCAGCGTACTGCGTAGGATCAATTTGGAACAACGCCTGTCCTTTACGAACCGTAGCTCCCTCATCCACACATAATTTCACGATAAATCCAGAAACTTGAGGACGGACTTCGATATCCTGCGTACCTTTGATGGTAGCCGGATAGGATGTTGTTTGGTCGCTAGTCGTTGAATTGACCGCCATCACAGCGAACTCAGCATCCCCTAATTTCATACCACTCTGACTGTTTCCACAGGCAGTTAATAAAGACATACCAACCGCAAACAATGCGATCTGCCTTAACTGAGTAATCGTAATTTTCAGCATTCGTTTATCCATATTTGTATATAATTATATATTCAAGGCTGTTTTTCAGTTACCTTCTCTTTCTAACCCAAGTGGAGATCTTTTACATCTATTCACACAATAGGGTCTTTACTCGCTGTTTCATCCTACAAATGTAGAAACTTTTTACACGATTTTCTGTTTCCTACTTATCTTTTTCACCTAAATTAATAGCACTTAGAAGGAAGCACCTGTTGAAATACATCTATTTTGGTTTCAAACGAAAATAAAATTGTTTTTTTTCAACAATATATTTTACATTTGTGTCCACACACAATAAACAAATATTATACATTATGGAACCTAAATTTATAATATCAGAAGTATTCAGTACCGCATGGAAGGGAACGAAGTCGCAACTATGGATATTAGCCGGATTATTAATCGGATATTGTATCTTGTCTTTCACGCTGACAGCGTTCGCGATGCCCATGCAAAGTTCTATTATCGGTAAAATCATCGTAAACGTGATCAGCGCGTTATTCTCCATTATTTTCTCCTTAGGATATATGAAAAATATATTTCAGGCGTTGGATGGGGAAGAACCTCAGTTTTCCGCATATGGACAACAGACAAAGAATATCATCACCTACTTTCTAGCGAGTCTTATCACGGGATTTGTCGTATTGGCGGGTTTCTTATTTTTTATCATCCCCGGTATTTATCTGGCATTGCGCCTTCAGTTCTTCCAAGCCTTTATTATCGAGGAAAACGCTGGAATTATCGAGTCTTTGCATAAAAGCTGGGAGATAACGAAAGGACAAGCATTGCCTCTGTTCATTCTGGCGTTGGTAATGATCGGGATCCTGATATTAGGATGTATTTTGTTCGGTATCGGAATTTTCGTCGCCGTTCCTCTTATCTATATGATGTATGGCTACGTTTTCCGTAAATTGAACACACCTCTTCAAATACTCGAATAAACAGAGAGGACGAATACACACTACAATCTATACCATGAATAAAAATTACAGGATAAAAGATATCGCCGAATTATCCGGCGTATCGACCGGTACGGTAGACCGCATTTTACATGAGCGGGGAAAGGTATCGGAGGACGCACGGAAAAAGGTGGAGAAAATCTTAAAAGAAATTGACTATCAACCAAATCTGATAGCCCGTTCTTTAGCGTTGAAGAAAAATATCATTTCATCGCCTTGATCCCTTCTTTCCATGAAGGGGAATACTGGGCGAAACTAAGCCAAGGGATCGAGAAAGCAAAACGGGAATTGTTTAGCTATAATATCGATGTCGAGCAAATCTATTTTGACCAATACGACAGTAACAGTTTCGACGAATTAATCCCGAAGATTGAGACCGCGGATTGCCAAGGGGTTATCATCGCTACATTATTCAAGCAAAGTGTCTTGACCTTGACCCAGCGGCTAGACCAGAAAGGTATTCCTTATATATTAATCGATTCTTTTATCGACCACACGAATTGTATCTCTTACTACGGAACGCATTCATATGATTCGGGATATATAGCGGGACGCCTTTTATTCGAGCAAATCCGTCAAGAGGACGATCTAGTGATTTTCCGTTTCACCCGTAAAGGGATTCATGTTCTACGCAAGTGCAGAAACGAGAGGAAGGATTCCGGGATTATCTCGCCAACACCCCATTCAAGGGAAAGATTCATTTGCTGCATGTGCACGCGGATGATAAGGAGGAGAATAAGAGGCTACTGAATACTTTCTTCGAGAAATATCCTCAAGTAAGAATCGGTATCATCTTTAATTCGAGGGCCCATTTCCTTGGAGATTATCTAAGTAGCGAACGGCCGGACTATCCTTTCAAGCTTCTTGGCTACGACGTGATAGAACCGAACGTCCGTTATCTGGAAAACGGCTTGATCACGCATTTGATCGCCCAACGACCGGAGGTACAAGGATATCATTGTATCAAGGCACTCTTCAGGCATCTGATCCTTAAGGAGAAAATTGAGCCTGTCAATTATATGCCGATCGATATCTTGGTAAAGGAAAATATACAATACTACAATAATTATATCTGATGAACTCCTTATTTAGCGTAAAAGAGAAAGTGATTTTGTTGACCGGAGGCTATGGTATATTAGGAGCCTGCATGGCCAAGCACTTGGCGAGAGAAGGCGCGTACGTCGTAATCCTCGGACGAAACAGCAAAAAAGGATCTGCCTTGGTCAATGAGATTAAAGCGGAAGGGGGCGAGGCCTTATTCTTGGTTTCAAACGTATTGGATAAAGCCTTGCTGGAGCAAAACAAACAAGAGATATTGAAAGCATATGGGAAGATTGATGTTTTAGTCAATTTGGCGGGTGGCAACCAAGCCGGAGCGACGATTCCTCCCGACAAGACGATCTTTGATCTGGATATCGATGCTTTCCGGACGGTCGTGGACCTGAACTTATTCGGGACCGTACTGCCGACAATGGTCTTCGCCGAGGTCATGGTGGGACAAGGGAAAGGAAGCATTATTAACATCTCGTCCGAATCATCCCTACGCCCATTGACTCGTGTGGTTGGCTATGGATGCGCAAAAGCCGCTATCAACAATTTCACGCAATACATGGCCGGGGAGCTGGCGATTAAATTCGGAGAGGGCCTGCGAGTGAACGCCATGGCACCGGGATTCTTCCTTACCGGGCAGAACCGGGCGTTGATGAGCAATCCGGATGGATCACCTAGTGATCGTTGCAACACGATCGTCGCGCACACGCCGTTCCGCCGCTTAGGAAAACCGGAGGAGTTACTCGGTACTTTACAATGGCTGGCGAGCGACGCCTCCGCATTCGTAACCGGTACCGTGATCCCCATAGACGGAGGTTTCGACGCTTTCTCCATCTAAATAATGTGCCAACCAGCCATGCATCAAACCGCATTGGCATATTGGCACATTGATAAATTTAAAAATTATTCATTATGTATCTATGTGAGCAAACTTGGCGTTGGTACGGACCGAATGATCCTGTCAGCCTTTGGGACATCCGTCAGGCGGGTGCCACCGGTATCGTAAATGCGTTGCACCATATCCCGAACGGGGAAGTTTGGACTACGGAAGAGATTCAAAAGCGGAAAGCCTTGATCGAATCCGCCGGATTACGGTGGAGTGTGGTTGAGAGTGTGCCCGTACACGAGCATATCAAGACGCAAACCGGGGATTTTCAAACCTATATAGAGAACTACAAACAAAGCATCCGTAATCTGGGAGCTTGCGATATCCGGGTAGTTACTTACAACTTCATGCCGGTATTGGACTGGACTCGTACCGATTTGGCTTATACGATGCCGGATGGTTCCAAAGCCTTGCGCTTTGAACGCGCGGCTTTTATGGCGTTCGACTTATTTATATTGAAACGACCGGCGGCGGAAGCCGAATATACGGAGGCGGACAAGGCGAAAGCCAAGGCACGCTATGACGCTATGAGCGAGGAAGACCGCCAGCTGTTGGTTCGCAATATGATCGCCGGACTACCCGGCTCGGAAGAGACTTTTACGATCGAGCAGTTTAGGGAAGCGTTAGACCGTTATAAAGATATCGACGCGGAGAGACTTCGCTCGAACCTGATCTATTTCTTACGGGAAATAGCTCCCGTGGCGGACGAGGCCGGTGTCAAGCTCGTTATCCATCCGGATGATCCCCCCTATTCCATTCTCGGGCTTCCCCGTATCTTGAGCACGGAAGATGATTTCCGGAAGTTAATAGAGGCCGTGCCGAATCCTAGCAACGGGCTTTGCCTATGCACAGGTTCTTTCGGTGTCAGAAGTGATAACGACTTGGCCGGGATCATGGAACGTTACGGGGATCGGATCGATTTCGTTCATTTCCGCAGCACGCAACGAGACTCGGAGGGTAATTTTTTCGAGGCGAACCATCTGGAGGGCGATGTGGACATGTATGGTGTCATGAAAGCCTTCCTTGAATTGCAGCAACGCCGCCAATGCTCCATCGCCATGCGACCGGATCATGGACATCAAATGATAGACGACCTAAAGAAGAAAACCAACCCGGGCTACTCCTGCATCGGGCGTTTACGGGGTCTGGCCGAGCTACGGGGATTGGAGATGGGTATCGCCTTATCCCTGTTCAAAGGACATTAAAAAGATAGCGTCTTACAGTTAGCGCAGTACTGTGTACGAAGTACCGCAGTACTGTGACTGAAGTACTACAGTACTCTGCACGAAGTATTGCGGTACTCAGCACGTAAGTACTGGAATACTTCGTACAGAGTACTGCCCTATTTATAGCACAAGGCTACCTCGACCCTATGGGGGAACATCACAAACCGAACAACCGGGGAATCAATAAGCTTAAATCCGGCAAGAACGCCACCAAGAACAAGACGATAACCATCGCCGCGAACATCGGCAGCAACGGGCGGATCACCTGATCGATCTTTGTCCCCGCCACGCTACATCCGATAAACAATACCGAACCCACCGGTGGCGTACACAATCCCACACAAAGGTTCAACACCATCATGATCCCGAAATGTACCGGGTCCATCCCTAATTGCCCCGTCGCTATCGGCAGGAAGATCGGGGTAAAGATCAAGACAGCGGGCGTCATGTCCATAAAGATCCCGACAATCAATAGGATCACGTTGATAAGTATCAAGATGACCACCGGATTGTCGCTTATGCTCAGCAGAGCGGCACTTACCGTTTGAGGAATATTCTCATAGCTCATGATCCAAGACAAGCCCGTACAAGTCGCCACCAAAAGAAGGACGATAGCCGTAGTCTTGGCTGATCGCAATAACACTTGCGGCAATTTAGCCCAAGTAAGTTCTTTATAGATAAAAGAGAGGATTAACGCATACAGTACAGCGATCGCCGAAGCCTCGGTAGCCGTAAACAGTCCCGCCAAGATTCCTCCGATCACGATCACCAATAGCATCAAACTAGGGATCGCCCTGAAAAAATACCCTTGTCGCCTCCGAGAACGGAACACGTACGCCAACCGGATACCCCTTTCGTGCGGCAAACATAGCGGCTACGATCATGATCGCCACTCCCGTAAGAATTCCCGGTAGATAACCAGCCATAAACAAGGCGGATACAGAGACTCCACCACTCGCCAAGGAGTAAACGATCAAGACATTACTCGGAGGTATCGTCATGCCGGTAGTGGCGGAAGAGATATTTACGGCGGCACTGAAATTCGGATCGTAACCGGCCTTTTTCATCTCCGGTGTCATAATACTCCCGATAGCAGAGGCAGCGGCGGCGGCAGAGCCACTGATCGCCCCGAATAACATATTCGCCACGACATTGACTACCGCCAGTCCTCCGGGTAACCGTCCGACCAGCACCTTGGCGAAATCGATCAAGCGCAAGGCGATACCTCCGCTATTCATGATATTCCCCGCCAATATAAAAAACGGGATCGCCAGCAGAGCGAAACTGTCCAGACCCGAAGCCATACGCATCGCGTAAGTCGTGAGGGCGGGAAGCGAGTCTATATTCACGAGCATCGTCAATACACCCGCCACACCGATGCTATACGCTACCGGAACCCCGGCCACCAGCAGGAAAAAGAAACTTATCACTAATACGAGTATACCTATAATATCCATATCATCAGTCTTTTAAGAATTAGAGGAACGAAATAAGGCGATTGTGTTATCTATCGCATAATAAGCGGTAAGCAATCCTCTAGCGGCAATGCCAAATACACATATCCTAAATTAATCTCTAAGGAAGCCGAAGTAACTCCCAAATGAAAACGAGTGTATACCAGCCAAGCCCCTCCTACGATCAATACAAATACAGCGAATAAAAATACGATCAAGAAGATAAACAATCGCAAGAGCTTCCTGCGGGAAGGACGTATATGTTGAAGTAATAAATCGATCGCTAGATGCTCATTTTTACCGGATACATAAGCGGCCCCCAGCAATCCCACCCAGATCAATAAATATCCGGCCAATTCATCCGTCACGGAACTCGGGGAAACCAGAATATACCGGCTTAATACCTGCCATAGCACATCCACGACCAAGAAAGCCATCAAGAAAATCAACGATAGCTCCAATCCTTTATCAATTATCTTTCTCATGGGTATTCTGTATTTGATCAATTAAATCATGAAAAACCGGATCATTCTTAAACCGCTCGATCATCGGGGCGGCGGCATCCATAAACGGCTGCTTATCCGGGTAAATAATCTCTACCCATGCGCTTCCATCTCCTCTAGCGATTGCTTCTCTTGCTCCGCCCAAAGTTTCCGTTGATAAATAGCGGCGGCGTCAGCGGCCTGCCGCAGCCAATTACGTTCTTGTTCCGTCAGCTTCTGCCAAGTAGCCAAACTAATGATGATCACGTCCGGACACATCGTGTGCTCATTGACTGAATAGTATTTTACCACCTCATGATGGAACGCCGTCGTCACGGAAGGCGTATTATTCTCGGCTCCATCCACGACATTACTTTGTAAGGCCGTATACAATTCACCCCAATCCACGGGAGTAGCCGAACCACCGAATGTCTTCATCATCTCCACGGCTATCGGGCTCTTTTGCACACGGATCTTCAGTCCTTTCAGATCCTCGGGAGTACGAATCTGCTTGTTTACCGTATAAAAGCTACGGGCCCCCGAGTCAAAATAAGCGAGTCCCCTAAACCAATAAGGTTCCGTTGATCCCAATATCTGTTTACCTACCGAACCATCCAACACCTCGAAAAACTGCTCACGGGAACGGAATAGATAAGGTATGCCAAATACCTTAAACGGATCGGCAAATCCTTCCAACGCAGCGGAGGAAACTTTCGTGATATCGAGACTTCCTATTTGAAGCAACTCTATACATTGATTTTCGGATCCCAATTGAGCGGAAGAATAAATGTCCATGCTCATCTTTCCTCCGGACAACTCTTTCAGACGCTCGTTCATATAGAGCAATCCTAAATGGACGGAATGGCTGGGGGCAATCCGTGTGCCAGTTTCAGCACCCTTACTTCCTTTACCCCTTCCTTACAGGAGAAGGAGAAAGATACGCACATCAGGAATAGCAGGGCAGTCTTTAGAACTTTCATATTAGAAATGTTAACAATTCGTTGTTTATCGACAAATATAAAGGAAATAATCGAATTGTGCACGTACACAGAAGAAAAAAAAGTGGCCGCTTTCTTCCTGCCTATATTCACATACGGAACAAGAAGAGCACGGCCTTGATTTAACCTATTTCTCTAATGTTATGATGAAACATCGAGACGGTCAAATGTAGAAACAATCAAAGTGACCGGTCTTATATCGACCGTGATCTTATTTCACGAAAGCGTGAAACTTATTCACGCCTTTTCTCTAACAGCCATTTACGGATCTCCTCTATATCTTCCTTGTCCGCTTCTATAGTGATTGAATATCGCCGGGGTTCGTCCGCTAAATACACCTCCCGCAAGAAATCATAGGCTAAGACTTCCGATATACGCAGTAACAAATCAACATCAATACTGCTTCGCTTAAATATCTTATAAATATTGGTACGTTCATAATGAAGCGCATGGGCAAAATCGGAAACCGAAAGTCCCCGCTCTTCCATTTTCTTTTTTATTAACGAACCGATATGTATCTCCTTTTGTTCTTTCATATACAAAAGCCGTTTTTAAGGTAATCTTATCTCATAAATAAACCCACATCTGAGAAAAGGTGTGTTACACTTTACCTTAAACCCGTCAAACTGCGGCACGACCAAATGCCTTGTACACAACAGAAATAAGGCAAAGGAACACACCTAATACAGGTGTATTCGCATTGTCTATTTCTCTGTGTACTTTAAATTGGTCGTTTTCAGTTTAGAGAAATACCAGCAAATACAATATCGTCATCCTCCCTGACCAAAGAGACAAACTGGTCCCCTCAATCATCGTATAATATCTCCATTTTACCTTCACAAAGGTAGGCAAATTCAACTATCAGAAAAAACACAAAGAATAAAAAGAAGTATAAACATATCGGAAATATAGGCCATTGAAAGAGGCTTTTTTATACTTTTGTGGTAAAACAATATCTAATGGCATCTAAAATACACAACGGAATACTCATTCTTACGCTAATTTTATTTGCGTCTTGCCGTACGCAAAAGCCTGCTCCACGCCCGGCCCCTCCCGAGACTGTGGATTTCCCTACGGCGAATATTCCTCTTCCTGTCATGGATTTCAATTTCATGTTGCCGGAAGCTCCGGAGCTAGCGGTTTGCCATTCTCCTAGAAAAGATATCACGGACGCCTTTACGCCCCGTGATAAAAGCCAGATAGCGATCAAGGACCCCAAGCTATTCGATGAGAATAACACGGAAATTATTGATTTATCCTTGATCCCCGCCGGGGAATACGCATTTCCCTTCCTAATGGAAACGTGATCTCTCCTTACGGGGGAAGGAGAAGACATCATTCCGGAGTAGATATCAAGACTTGTGCCAACGATACGATCGTGTCTGCTTTCGATGGTATTGTCAGGATGGCGAAACCATTCGCCGCCTATGGCAACGTTATCGTTGTCCGCCATTATAATGGACTGGAAACGATCTATAGCCACAACTCCAAGAACTTGGTTAAACCCGGAGATCGTGTTCTCGCCGGACAACCGATCGCCTTAACCGGACGTACCGGCAGGGCTACTACCGAGCATTTACATTTTGAGACTCGTATAAACGGAGTTCATTTCAATCCGAATATCGTCTTCAACATGGCTAAAAGGAAATTACGTTCAAAATGTCTGGTTTGTACCCAGAAAGGTAATAACGTAATCGTCAAATCGGTTGATATATTACCCCATCAAAAGGCTGGTCCATACGTACCGCCACCTCCTTATAAATGGGTTTACAATGAATGAAAAAAGGCCTTACGGACAATCCGTAAGACCTTTTTTCATTCCGTGGAGATGGAGAGATTCGAACTCTCGTCCAAACGAGGAATTAATTTGCTTTCTACATGTTTATCTTCGCCTTCATTGTCGGGGAAGAGCAAGACCGAAGCCACCCACTTAATCCTTATCCTCTAAATTTTCGTCCGAAACCCGAGGCTCATTTCAGACTATCTCCGATATTGCTGCACCACCTGATCGGAACGCTTCGGAGCAACAGCATCCGGGTGATGTCACGTCCCCGCAACTATTGCAGGGATTAAGCTTGAATCTACTATACTTCGATTAAGCAGCGAGAGCGTAATTATTTTCGCCAGTTAATTGTTCGTTGTCTGAGATTTAAGTGCAAGCCAACCACGCACTACATGCTTACAAACCACTTCTACCCGCTGTCAAAACCGGTCAGCCCCATGGTTTTGTAATATTTCTTTTGGCAAAGATACATATAATTTCGAATTTAGCAAAGCCCCATAACTGATTCCTTACGATTAGGATTATTTTAATGTAAACGAAGCTGTTTTCACCTCTTTACTATTTCCACCGATCATTACCTGAAACTCACCCGGCTCAGCGACATAATCTAAGGTTGAATCGTAGAATTTCAACATATCCACATCAATATCAAAGGTTACTTTCTTGCTTTCTCCCGCTTTTAACGCAACTCGCTTGAATCCTTTCAATTCTTGGACCGGAGGGGTTATGCTGCGTACGATATCACGTAAATAAAGCTGTACGATTTCCTCTCCATCCTGAGCCCCGGTATTGGTAACAATCACGGATGCTTGAACTTTTCCATTTGCATCCATAGAATTCGTATTCAAAGATACATCGCCATACGTATAAGTCGTATAACTCAAACCGTAACCAAATGGATAAAGAGGCTCATTCAACACATCTATATAATTGGAGACATAACGAGTGTACCAAGCATCGGGAGACATAGGACGTCCTGTCATCTTATGATTGTAATAGATCGGACATTGGCCTGTTACACGAGGAAAAGACATGGTTAACTTCCCCGTCGGAGAAACCTTTCCGGTCAAGACATCGGCAATAGCCGCTCCTGCTTCCGTACCACCGAACCATACGTTCAAGATCGCATTCACCTGCTTTTCCTCGGATTGTAATGCCAAAGGTCTTCCGGTAAAAAGTACCATTACGATCGGCTTTCCTGTCTTTTGGATAGCATCCAGTAATTTTTTCTGCGTTTGCGGCATTTCAAGGATGGCTCTACTAGCGCCTTCTCCACTCATATCTATCGATTCACCCAAAGCAGCGATAATCACATCAGCGCCTTCCGCCACTTTTAGGGCCTCGGCGATTAATTGTTCATCGCTTCTATCATCCCGGGTTGAACGATTTTGATCCGTAAAGTTTGCTTCATAGACGGAATTATCGACTAAATTGCTGCCTTTTGCAAAAACAACCTCTACTCCATTTCCCAAAGATTCCTGTAAATCCTCTACCAATCCATGATAAGATTTAGTCTGCTCATCATATTTCCACGATCCAGCCATATTCGCCTTGCTATCCGCTAAAGGACCGACCACAGCGACCTTACGACATCCTTTAAGTGGAAGCAGATTATTATCATTTTTAAGTAACACGAAAGACTCCGCCGCAATACGACGGGCCGCGGATACGTTATTTACCGACAAGAACTCTTTGGCGGCTCTTTTCGGATTACAATATTTATATGGATCATGGAACAATCCCAATTGGTATTTTGCGATTAGTATTCTCCGGCAAGCAGAGTCAATCTCAGCCTCTGTTATTTTCCCTTCTTCCAATGATTTCTTTAATA
>VOFD01000227.1_pt1 | contig 38877 bp, 49 predicted proteins | sample 5384101 | NCBI WGS metagenome assembly VOFD01 (sample SAMN12384723, study PRJNA508395) | human gut metagenome | isolation source: healthy gut C | host: Homo sapiens
CCATTCAGTTGTGCTTCCACCGAATAAATCCACAAACACGGTCTTGTCGTTAAACTGTTCCAACACCTTGATAAATTCCCTTGCGAACATCCGCTTCTGTCCCACAAACGGCAGCGGAGCTGACAAATACATTTTTCTCATACATTCAACTCGAATTTTATGTTTTCCACCCCGGCCAGCAAATCTTTTGTCCGGGATATATTGTTTTCGTATATATGCACGTTCCCAAGGTCAAGCGTGATTGACTTCAATGGCAGGTCTATCTGCCTCGACATCAAATAAAGGTGATAAATGTCCGACGGCAGTCCGAGGTTCGCATCAGAGCTGCGCTGATAAGCCGACACGACCAGCTTTTCCTCGTCTATCTGGAACTGCACAAGGCTAAGGCACGGGGCCTGGTTCGTCTCAACGCCCGTCGCGCCGAGGAACAGCACGTAGTTCTTGCTGTTGCGCTTCTCCGCGTTGATTTTGGCTATTAGAGGTGGCAGCTTCTCAAAGTATGTCGGGTGCTGTTCACCAGCGTATGGCCGCAATAATCCCACCACGTTATGCCTGCCTCGCGGTATCTTTCCACGTCACGTTCACCACGCATGAATAATCCGAGTTCCGCCTTCAGCTTCTTTCTCGCTATTCCGTGGCTCTCGAATATGTCGAGCAGGTCGCCGGGTGTGAGCGTCAGCCGTTCATTCAAGAGATACTTGATGCAGCCCTTCTTGTTTGTCTGGACTTTGCCCGTTACGAGTATCTTTTCCAGCATTTGATAGTATTTGTTCATCGTCCTTTCCTTTGGTTTGCGCAAAGGTAGCGATACGGGGCAAGACAAAAGAAAAGTCGGAACAAATCACACTGCATCATGCGTACAGCGTTTTCCGAAACGCTTTATAACGTCATACACCTTGCGCTCGCATATCGAATATTTACCGGCCAAATACAGCACGGCGTATGTCGTCTTCTCTCCCCTACCCTTCATCTCTTCAAACTCAGAATAAAGGTCTATATAACGGATATCGTCAGGCTTCACGCCCAGCCTTAAAAGCTTTTCCAACGGTTCCCTGTTAAATTTAAGTGCCTCAAATAATGTCATATCAAATCATTTTTGTACCTTTGCAACATCTCACTTACATACAACACATAAAAAAAATAGCCACAAGTGCGGTCAGAGGGTATTTGCCCCCGGTCGCGCACTTGTGGCGTTTATGTGTTAATATGTAGGTGAGATGACTATTAACAGGCCGGGGGCTTTTTTCTATCCCCCCCGTGGGATTCATCCATCACCAGGCTTCATACAAAGCCAAGTCCAACGCATCTTTCTTTTTTTCCAGCCATTTTGCAAGACATCCTGAATGTGCCTCATAACCTTCACGTAGAAGTCCTGAAGGTCTGCTACCGTGTCGAATGTCTTGTAGTACGGTACGTTGTCCGTGCCGAACTTGAATGTCACCTGCAAGTTCTTTCCGTCTGTCTGTACTGCAACGTCGTAGGCCGCCTTGTAGTTGAACTGATTTTCACTTGACAGCCATACGAGCTGCCCGTCGTACTCGAAGCCGGACAGGATGCGTTCATCGGTCTGGCTGTTGTACCATCCCGACACCAATGACCGAATTTCATCAGCGTCCGGCCTGTGGTCAAGCTCTTCCTCCATATAGGAAGCCGAGCCATCCTCTTTCGCTTCAACGTCCCAGCGGACGCGCCATTTACCTAACACCGGGTTCGTGCATTCAAGCAACGCCACACCGGCACTTCCTTCCACTCGTTTCATGCCTAACTGAATACATACTTGGTTCGTCCTTTCCCGAAGCTCTCCGTCCTGATGGTCGTCTCGAAAGGGAAGCCGTCGGGTATCTCCCTAATCTGTGCGAGGATATTCTTCATTTCCTCACTGTTGGTGAAGAACTTGCGCGGCTCGCCGTTCAGTTCGATGGCGACGATGCACCTGTCCTCACCCTGTTCCGTCTTGATGCCGGTCTCAAAGTCCTTCACCACGATGGGGAGGTTCACCAGCTCGCGGATGCTCACTACCGTGCCCGGAACGTCCTCGGGCTTGTAAGACACGTTCAAACTCTTGAAGTCTCTCATTTCTTTGCCTGTTAATTTGTTAAACAACCTTATACTGTCCGCGTGTTTGGCCATGCCGTAGAAACTGGCCACCAACTCACGTTTCCTTCGCTTGCTCTGGATGCCGTGCATCTTCCGGGCAAAGTTCTGTTTTACGCGCTTCCTGAGCAGAGTGTAGCCCGGGCGTATGACGTATCCCAGGAAATCTATGCCTTCGCTCACGGGGAAGATGCGCTCGTTGGGCTTGACTTCAAGCCCGGCAAGCGACAGCCTCCCGTGGATGATGTCACGGACTTTCCACAATTCCGATTTCGCTTTACCGAGCACGACGATGTCGTCACAGTACCTGTAATAATACGGCACGCCGCACTTGTCTTTCACATGATGGTCAAGGTTGTCCGACAGGAACAGGTTGCCGAGCCCCTGCGAGCTGCGCAGCCCGATGCTGATGCCGGAAGGCATCATGCGCACGAACCGCTCCAACAGCACAAGGAGCGTCCTGTCCTTGAAAACACGCCTTACACATTCCATCAGCCTGTCCTGGCTGACACTCTCATAATACTTGCGGACATCCAGCTTGTAACAGTAGGCGGTGCCTTCAGGGTCGGATTCCATGTCCTTTCGTATGCAGTCCAGCAGGTCATGCATGCCGCGCCCCTTTATCGAAGCTGCCGTCGTGCGTATGAACCTGCGTCGCAGGTGTTCGTCCACTACGTTCATGACGGCATGGATGGCTATCCTGTCCTTCATGGGAAGCACCTGGATGCGCCTCAGCTTGCCGGCCTCCATCACTTCCATCTCGTGGTAGTTGCTGATGGTGTAGCTCCCGTCGGCCAGGCGTGCCGACAGTTCGGCGATGACTTCTTCCTTGTGGGCAAGAAGCGCACGGCCGGTACGGCTGCCCTTGCGGCGGCTGCCGCGGACTACCGCCCTGAACGACTCCTCCATGTTCGGATATGCCGTTATCTCTTCCATCAGATGTCCTTCCCTGTGCATTGATGTCGCTTTACTGTTAATGCCTTTAATGCCTTCAATCCTCCGGGCCAGGCTTCTTCGAACCGTTTATACGGCCTACCAAACCCTATCGCCCGACACTTGATGTTCCGCCTTTCCGGCCATAGGCCGCTGCTGGCGAGGCTCATCCCCCTCGGCACCGGATTGGGCACGCGTGCCCGGCCCTGTACGCCGACTGGAGTTCCCTTGGACTGTTACCGAGACGAGAACCGATGTTCGCGTTCGTATTCGACGAATCGTTACCGCAATTCGCACGACCGACACCGGCGTTCGCATTCGCGTTGTTGTTCGACCGATAGACCACACGGCCTATGGGGGAATCCGCCTACGAACTGCAAAATTAACACTTTTATTCATCTTAACTTCCTAATTTTCAAATTTCGACGGGCTTACGCCCGTATTTTGCCATTCCTCCTGCTTTCGCTTTGTCGCTTCGCTCCCGCTTTGGCGCGCTCCGCCTTACGCTCACGCATACTCCTCCGGAACGCTCAGCGACTTGAACGCTCCGACGCTTTCCGCGACCTCGATTTTGCCGCGGAAGGCGAGACGAGAACCGATGCTCGCGTACGTATTCGACGAATCGTTACCGCAATTCGCACGACCGACACCGGCGCACGCATTCGCGCTGCTGCACGACCGATAGACCACACGGCCAGTGGAACCGCTCGGAACGAACTCGTCGCAGTAGTATGTAGTGGAGCTTCCAGCACCGGCAGCGCTTACTATGTCCATCCACTTCTGGTGGACAACGGCAGTCATAAAGCCGCCCACCGACGTACTCTTCACCTTGCGTGTCGTGCCGACGGGCATCTCGATGTACAGCTTGTACTGCTCGCTTGACGGGCTGTTCGGAAGGCTCACCTTGTCCATCCACTCCGCCTTGTTGCCAAACCAGTTCTCATAACCCAAACAGTTGCTCGAAGCTATCTGCACGTACTTGTCTCCGCCGTACTCATCCTGTATCTTGTACCAGCACCACTCCGTCTTGTGCTCCGGGTTCACCGTGTCAGCCATGCCAAGCATCGCCGTCGTGCCCATTATGCGCGCGTTCGTGTTCTGCCCGTATCCGCACTGGTCTTGCGCGTCACGGCGGCCGTACTTCGCGTAAAACAACCAGCTGCAAGCCCCTTTGGTTTGCATAGCGGACCATGTCCGGCTGCGTCAGGTTCGCAACGCTCGTTCCCCCGGTCACGGCGCTGTACAGCTTCGTCCCCTTAGCCACGGCCTGCAACGCCCCGCACAGGCACGCCTCGTGCTCCACCCAGTCCGGCTCCATGTCCTCTATCTTGTCGCTGTTGCTCAGCACCACGCAGTCGAAGTCGGAACTCGTCCTGACGGAGAAATGCAGCTTCGTCGCACCTTCCGGGACGTCACATATCAGGTACATGCCGTCGACGAACCTTGCGTTCAGCGTCTCCACTATCACGCTCTTGACTATCCGGCCACCGTCGTCGGCGAACACCGCACCCACAAGGCTGCTGCCCAATACTGACGGGAACCTCACGCGCCTGTAACCTGACACGTCAACCGTTATGGCTTCGTAATTCCCGTCCGCCGAATACGAGTCGTCCACATCCGTGCCACCCGTCAATATCTTCGTGCCGGACTTCACCAAACGGTGTTCCTGCAGCCAGTCGTGGTCCAGCACCGTGCACTCCGGCCTGTCCGGCATCCCGTCCTGCGAGCTGTAACAGCCGTATTTCTTGTTGTTCAGGTAGTCGTTCACGCCCTTGTACCAGTAATGCGTCTCATACACGAACATGTCACCTTCCGTACCGTCCAGCTTCGCCGCCGTGCCGTCGGCGTACTTGTTGCTGTCGGCATCGTCAAGTTGCGCGATTGTCATGGTTCCTTTTACGGCCTGCTTGCCGAGCACCCTGTGCCGCTGCCGCAATATGGCTGCCACATGCGCGCTCGGGACATACTGGTTGCCGTACTTGTAACCGGTCTCGTTGTCGGGATTGCTGATGTTGGCGTCGTCGCTCACCGTGTCGTCGAACTCTATCATCGTGTACTGCGGCTGCCGTATGTTCAACTCGTCGAATCGTTCCACGTATTTCTGGTACTCCGCCTCGTCCAGATATTTGGTCAGCCGGTACGTGCCCACCAGCTTGCACCGCGTGTTCGTGGTGTTGCCGCTCGCGTCAAAGCCGCCCAGACCGGCGTCGTACCACTCCTTCAGGTCGCTGCCGTCGCCTTCCAGTTCCAGCCCGGTGATGCGGACATATTTCAGCCTGCCGCCAAGGGAGAATAGTTCCTTGAACACCGACAGCCCGTCTATGAGGGCACAGTTCTCTATCCAGATGCCGGTAAGGTTCCGCTTGTTGTCAAAGGTTATCGCGCTCCACTTTATATACTGCATCGAGCGCAACGTAAGCGTCTGGAAGTTCGCTGGAAGGTGCAGCCTGTTCACCGCAGCACCCTCGGCAAAGGTAATTGTGCTTAATGCCGTGCTGCCCGACGCGTTCACTTCTTCCAAACGGTTACAGCCCGAAAGATCTAAACTCGGCAAATTTGTATAATTCACCACGTCCAATTTCCGCAACATTGGCAACTTTGTTCCCAATACAAGTTCGGTCAGAGCATAGGTCTTTGAGCTGTTGCCAAGGACAAGTTCCTCCAATACTGGCAGATTAGGCAACGACATGTCAGTGAAACCTCCCCAGTCGCCCAAGTCCAATTTCTTCATCCATTCGCCACCGTATAGATGGAAGATTGTACCGATGTTCGCCATTTGTCCGTAGGTATAGCTCCATTCTGCGTTTTTTGCGACTGCATCGTGGGTCATCGTATCGCCCTCACGTCTGAACTCAAAATAGAAGTCACGCGCAGGGGTTGCCCTTACAGTCGCTCCTGCCGCGCTGTTACCCTTGAAGCTGATGTCCGTGGCCGTGTATTGCCCAGCACTGTACCGTGCATCAAAAAGTCCCATTCTGTTTGTCACCCACCAATGGCGGTGCGCCTTACGGTTTCCCTGCATGGCCTCCAAATAGGAATATTTTACATTGGTGACACTTCCGTCTTGGTTTACTTCCACACCCAGCGTCTTAGGCTCGACATATTTGTTCTGTGCATCCAAGTTGTATATGCGCTCGCAGAACTTGGCCGACTGCTCCGTGTCGAACATATTGAAGATTGTAGAGTTCGACATCCGTTCCCTTATGCGCTTGTATGCCGCTTCCAGTTTGTCAGGAAATTGCTCACGTAAGTTCTTCCACAGCACACTGTCATGCCCAGCATAGGCATATACGGTCTTTTCGTCCGTACTAAGTTCGGGGTCTGTGGTGTTTTCGTCCACGTCCCAATTGTACTTCAAACGTCCGTCATTACGTACACCAAGGATTGTATCGCAATCGTAAAATATCATGTAAGCAAGCGTCTTGTCCTTGTCCGGGTCATACCAAAACGCCATCATCATGTTCTTCACACGTTGGTCAACACATCCCATAATGTCCGTAAACATATAGTAGTCGCAAAGGTAATCCACATCAAAATAGTCGGCCAGTTCGGCTTTGAATTTCGCTCCATCGTTTTGGGTGGACTTTACCCACGATACAACTCGTTGCAGATTGGTTGGAATTTTCGTGCCGGCCTCATACTGGGCATTGATGTCGTCATCGTCAGGGAAACGTGCCTCAAACACTTTCATCCAATTAGGTGCGCCGTCATCCCCTTTCGTCGTGAAGTCGTCGTCAAGGAACATGCCCATCGGATAGTCGTTGTTCAGGAATTCCCAGCATTCCGTCGGGTTCTGTCCGCCGAACTTCTCCGTCACCCATTCCTGGTCGTGGTAGCCCGGTATGTCCAGGAAACCGAACACGGCCTCCGTGCTCTTGTCGTTGTTGAAATTAAACTTGCCCAGGAACTGCGGCGTCTCGTCAATGCTGCCACGGTAAAACAGATAGCACGGCTCGCCGTCTATCGTTGTACGCACGTCATACTGGTAACTGTCGTCACAGTGCTTCTGCGCCGGGGTGAGTTCCCCTGCCTGTGTCAATATGTTCTGCACCAGCTTTGCCATACCCGTGTTGTGCGAGCTGGAACTTTCTGCGAAATCGGCCTTCAGGCAGAAGCAGTCCACCGGCGCGGCCTGTTTCTGGCTGCCATTGGCAGGATGGAATGAGTAAACCGCCTTTTCCTGCAACACTCCGCCAACCCCTTGTTCGTCACATCCCAAATAAAGTTGGCCTGCCACTTTTGAGGCATTCTTGAAATATATGCGGTAGTTCTTTATGGGATAAGCCAGCGAACTTGTACCCTGTAGGCGGATGCAGCCGCCCACGCACTTAAAGTTCAACGCCTGGTTGCCCTTGACGACGCAGAGCATCTCGTCCACGTCGTACTTCGGGTCCTTGTCATTGTTCACCGCCGCCTGCAGCACAGTAGCTACGCCGTTGTCTTGACGGCCGGTAATGATGATGTAACGCATACCGTCAGGGACACTGTCAACCGTCACGTTCCCGTTTTCGTCTATCACGTCGTTGCTCTCGTACAGGGTCATCATCGTGTCGGAATCTTCCTGGTCTACCATATAGCACTCCAGCACCTGTGAGTCGCTAAGGTACGTGTTGTAAGCTCGCATAAGGTACACGTCGGTGGTCGCACCGTCCGCGCCAAGCTCGATGTACGAAGGCGTAGCTTGGTACACGCTGTCCGATGTCGCCCTTTGTACCGAACCCGACATTATGCCGTTGATGTACAGGTACACCATTTCCGTGTTCAGCTTCTCGTACTCCGACGAGCCGTCCGCGCTTGTCGGGAACGACACGAACGCGACTTCATAGGTTTCTCCGGCGGCCATCTTCATCGAAAGCTCGCTCTTGCCCCTTGTCACCATCTTCGCCTCTTGTGAAGTGATGACAAAGCCCGTGCCGTCTGCGTCAACGCAGCGGATGACCTTCGCGTCCTCATTAACCACCTCGCTTACTTTGTACTTCACGATGAAAGCCATCGCGTTGGTGACATTTTGCTCCGGCTGTTCCAGTGGCCTGTAGCGCACCGTAGCTCTTGCCGTGTCCGTCAGGCGCAGGGCCTCGCCTGTCCAGCCGTCGCCGCCCCACTTGAAGCCCTCGAACACGGTTTGAATACCATTATAGCTCCATTCTTCGCGGTTCACATCGTTGTTGCTCCTTCCTTGCGCCGTGAGCTTCAGCGTCATGCCGTCTGTCGGCTCGCTGATGTTCAAGTCGCTCTTCTCCGCAATGAGACGGAAACTGTATGCCGTGCTGCCCACCACAATCCTGCACTGCTCCTCGCCGTAGTTAGTGGCTCGCAGCGTCAGGTTCTGCGCCGTGAACGGCACGCTCGCCGAGGAGGCAAGCGTTGAGCCGACGTACACATCCGCCTGCGTCGGTGTCTCCTTCGGGTTGTAGGCCGCGTACTGTAGCGTGTAGTTGTCGTACTGCTTCGCCTGTATATACGGCGTGGCACCCTTTTCGATTATTGTACCGTCAGCGTAGTCGAAACGTGCTGACACCAACGGGGTGTTGTTGCCTGTTTCCCTTACGCCTATGGCAAAATATATGCTGTTGCTCTTTATCGTCGAGCCGTCGCCAAGCTCAAGCTCCACCACGAGTTGCACCGAATGAGTGCCGTGAGCCATGCTTGATGTGCTTATGCTGAAAGAACCGTTGGCCGTCGAGCTGGTTATGCTCCTGTCCTCCGTATCGGTGCCGTCCACATAGCAGCGCAGGGTCTTGTTGCCTGCGCCGCTCAGGGCGTAGGGAATACTGACGGTCTGTCCTCTCGTTATGGCCGTGGCGATGTTGAAAGAGCTGCTCAGGGTCAGCTGCACCACGTTGATGCTCCATGTCACCTGCGAAACCTGCATCTCCACGCCCTCGCCGACTTCGACGCGCACACGGACGGTGTTCGTACCCACGCCCATGTACAGCGATACGTCCACGGTGTTGGTGCTGCCTGCCGCGACGTTCTGCGTCAGCGTGTTTGTGTTCGCTCCCTGCGTCACCGTGACTGTGACACGGCCGGGGTTTCCCGTGCTCTCGCCAGTTGTGGTGTCCGTCTGGTCGTACTTGTATGTCAGCTTCACCTCGTCGCCCACTTTCACAGTCTTGTTGGGCGTAATGCGTGTCAGCTGGACTTTTGTCGTGGCCACCGTGCCGCCTCCGCCGCCCGTGAACACGTCGCTCGTGCTGATGACCTCGCCGGACTCGTTCAGCAGGGAGAGCGAATAGGCTTTGTCGTCGCCTTCGCCAATTTCATTGAGCTGCAGGGCAGTGCCGTAGGTGGAGGCTTTCTCGTTTATTGCGGCGGACACGGCCTTGCCGCTCACCGGGTTCGTCGAGTTCTCATTCACGCTTTGGTCTACTTCCACCTGCGGTATGTCGATGGCGACCTCACCCTGTTCATCCGGGAGCTTTTCTTCGGTCGCCGTTCCTCTTGTCACCCTGATTTTCTTGATGGCGTCAGCTCCACCATAACGTTCCCACGCGGAATCTTCAAGGAATGTATCCACGTCCGTGCCGCAGAAGCGGTAATCTTCCCACTTGCCTGCGGCAACCTCTATGGTTATTACCATTCCCGGCTTGTCCGCGTCGTCTATGTCCGCGTCGGCCAGTGCGGCCACGGCGGTCTCCTTCGTGTAGTAGCCTGAGCCGAGCGGATGCAACTGTGTCACGTTGTAGAAGCCGTTGCCGCTTCCGCCACCGCTCGCCTTCACAAGGTCGTCCTCCTCATCGCTCCACACATAAAGCGTATCACCGCAAACATAGGCCTTGTCTTTCAGGATGGAAGACCGAGTGCCGTCCATATACAGGTCGGCGGTACTCCAGTTGTTGCAGAAGCCTCCGCTCCATACGCCTGCAAACACCTTGGCACTCTGTATGTAAACAACTTCCGTAACGTTAGGCACGGATACGGGGTTCACGGTTCCGCTCTCCACGATGCGTGAGAACCGTGCGGTCGCGCCACCCAGGGCGGTGTCCGCCACGCCGAGTATTTTCGTGTCGGCACTCTGTCTTGCCGTTGCCTCCTTGTCGATGTTTCCTTGCAGGGTGTTGTCTGCGTCCTGCCGTTCCTTGGCCTCCGCATCTATGTTCTTTTGCAAGGTGTCATCACCTGTGGCCCCCGGCTGTTGGCTTCCGTCTCGACATTCCCGGCCAGTGCCGTGTCCGCGCTCTGGCGTGCGGCGGCCTCTTTGTTTATTGCCTGTTGCAGCGCGCTGTCCGCATCCTGCCGCGCCTTTGCCTCCGCATCTATGTCGTTTTTCAGCTCGTATATCCGGCTTATGTTGCCCATCAACAGCCATCCAGGCTTCTGCCATGCGTATATGTCGCCGCTGCCGGCCGCAGTCGGGTTCGCCTCGTCGTATATGCACACCAGCTGGCCGTACCGAAGTGCCTTGCCGTTCGTACCTGTCGGGGCCGTGTCGGCCTCCATCGCCGCCGTCGTCTTGTACACCTTCCTTATGCCAAGGCCGTCGGCGCTCTGCTCCATGTCAGCTATGTAGGCCAGCGTGTCGAAGTGCAGGCCGCCCACTTCCTCCGGCGTTATGCTGTCCGTCTCCGTCTTGCCGCGCAGCGTCTCCGCACGCTTCTGCAGGTTGTATATCGTGTCCATAACCGTTTATTATTTGGGTATCTCGAATATCATTTTCACAGGAAGGCTGCTTAACATGCTTACATCATCCTGGGGTAAACTAACGTCCGCATGGACCTGCCCCTCGAATCCGCTTACCGTAAAAGAAAAGCCTCCGTTCTCGCTTTCCACGTATGCTTGTGTCGAGGAGCTGAAAGCTTGTAGGAATGGAACATCGCTATAGAACAAGAGCGAATCCCCCGGATTTTCCTTCATGCTTGTGCTCGTTATGTCTATTTTCACCCTGTAGCAGTCGTCCAGTTCCTTGTATGCGACAATACCACTGTAATCATTAAAGAAACGCGCATCCACTTTCGTCCATAGCCTTCCAGTCTTTCCTAAATAGTCTTTCACGACCTCGGCAAAAGTTGGCAGTTCTTGGTACACATAGCATTCGCCTGCAGTGTCCGCTTCAAGGCTCACCGTTACCGAGCTGCTGACCACACAGTTCCTCGACTGCCCGTCCTCGAACACTCTCCGGCCGGTTTCAGTCCTTTTCACCCAAAGGTATATCTTCTGCTCGGGCAACGGTACATTCAATACGGTTTCCTGCCAGTCCATCGGTTCCCCGTCCACTACCAAAGTCCCCGCACCTAACTTGTAAACCGTGCCGGCATTTCCCTGCAACTCCAGTGCCGGCCTGTCCACCATGAAAGCCTTTACTCCTCCGCATACACCCCGGACAAACAGTCTCATTGCTTCCGAGGCATTGTCCTGAATCATACCAAGGTCATCAAGGAACACGGGCTGGCCGCCTGTGTTGAATATCAGTTTATTCATAGTCGTATAGTATTATGCCGTACTTCCGTCCGGCTGGTTTGTAATAGTCTATCAGGCTCCTTATCCTCCGCAGGTTCTCACCGCCGTATTTGTCCTCGCCAACATTGAGCGAAGTGCACAGGAAAGTCGGAACGTACACGTTGAAGTTCACCCCATCGCCCGGATGCGTGTCCGTTACATGGTACATATAAAAAGGAGCTTCTCCTTCCGTGCCTATGTATTGCGCGTCCATTCCTTCCGCCTCCAGCCTGAAGAACTCGCTGTTCGAGCTTACCATCACGGATTCTATGTAAATCTTCCCGTCCGTCAGGTAAAAGGCGTCGTTCAGGGCCTTTTCGATGTATTGAACCCCGGCCGTTATGTTCAGCCTTCCCGACACTTCCGCCATATAGGCGGCAAACAATCCCTGTACATACCTTAACGGCAACGTCAGCACCCTAAGCAACGCAACAGTGAAGCCGCATCGCAGTATCGGCGGCAACAGCTGCACCGCCAGTTTCATTATGTCAACCCTGTACCACATAGCTTATTGTCTCCCCGAGGCCGTCGGCTATGAAACTCCCGCCCTCGGCAGTATAGTTGTTTCCCTTCATTGTCTCGTATGCAGACGCGCCGTCCGCCTTGTATTGGCAGTCGCCAAGCTCCACGTCCGTCACGCCGTCCGCTGCCTGTATCGCGTCAACCAGCTTTGTCTTGTTCAGTGTCCCACCGTACACTATGCCCTTCAGGTACGCTTCAATGGCTTCCTCCACCGGCTTACCACCGCCGTCTATCCGGCTGCCGTCCGAGCCTAATACCAACGGGTCCACATACACCGTCGCACTTATCCTCACGCTGTCCGCATTCTGGGATTTCACGCCCAGTACGACCCCAGCTATCTTCACCCTGTCCATATAATGGCTGAAAGCCGTCAGCACGTCACCCGACAATGGAACCGGCCTGCCGTCCTTTTCGCCGGACACCAGTATGTCCACCATAGTGCCCCTGTCCCTGACCGCCGCGTACTTCACCACTTGCTTCCCCTCATCTTCCGCGGCGTACTTGTACTCCTGCGTCGCATCGTCGAACACGAGGGCGTCCCCGTACTGGAACGCGCGGGCCATCTTGTAGTACCACGGAACACTCGCCACAACCGCACGGCTTATCTTCTCGTCCACGTCCGCGATGTGCCCGTCAAGCAACGTCTCCAGCGCCCAGCAGCAGGCCGCCACGATGTGGAACAATATGCTTTCAAGGCTCACCACGGAGAAGCTGCCGCTGAAGGTGTCGCCCTCTTTCAGCCCGTATTTCTCCCTTACCGTCGCGTCCGCCATGAAGGCGTCCGTCATCGTCTTTTTTATTTCCGCTATCGTCCGTGCCATCACTCGAACTCTTTTGTGTATTCCTCCGTGAATATGCGCAGCTTCACTCCGGACGTGTCTCGCTGCGTTGCCGGGGACACGCCGTTCACCTTGCAATAGTCGGCCATCGTCTTGTCGTACACTGCGTCCTGCAGCTGGAGTTCGCTTCCGGGGACAGGTATGTCCGTTATGGACATGCCGTTGGACCTGGCAAGTTCCATTGCCGCCTCCAGCGAGCCGTATTCCTGTATGGATATGTCAGCAAGCGTCTGTCCGTCATTCACCTTCACTTTCATGGCTGCTTCCTTTTTATTGCGAAAACCACAAGCGACAAAACTGCAACCAACGCCAAAAGCACAGGAAACGAATACAGCCTCGTCTTCTCCCACCAGCCCAGGTCTTTCTCCACAGGATAGGGCACTTGCACGCTGTCAACCCTCACAACGCTCACCGTGTCGTAACGCAGCCTGTCCTTATATTTATACTTAGTGACGACCTTGTCAACAAACACCGTGTCGCCTTTTGAATGAAGGTTCACAAACACGCTGTCATGCAAGTACACGCTGTCACGCAGCCATCTGTCAACATAAACGCTGTCAAAGTTCACCGACGGCACCGGCACATATCTTGTCGTTGTACAATCGGACAGCAGCGTCAGCAACGCGCACGCCAACAACCCACAAAGCAAGCCTTTCATCCTGTCCATATCGTCAGATGTCCTTGTATTCTTCAATGGCGTCAAAGCAGGGGCATTCCTTTATCCTCTCCCACGGGTCAACAATTCCGTTGCCGTTCCTGTCCGGGCTGATGTCCCTGTGCCCCAGTATCTCCGCTTTCGGGTATCTGCCTTTCAGTTCCTTCAGCAGCTTCACAAGGCTTGCCTTCTGCTCCGCCGTGCGGTTGTCCACAGCCTTGCCCCGGGCATCTATCCCACCCATGTACGCCACGTTGACGGAGGTAGAATTGTAGCCCTTCACGCCGTTGCTCACCCGGTCTTCCCCGAGCAGCTGCGTTACCGTACCGTCCGCCTGCACCACGTAATGGTAGCCCGGATTTTTCCAACCTTTACGCCTGAACTCCGCCTGCAAATCGGCAATCTTTTGCCGCTGGCTGCCTGCCGTGCAATGCACGAATATCCTTTTAACGCTTCTCATCTTTTGCCTCCTTTTCAGCCTTTTCCTTATTGAACAGTATCTCCGCCGCCAGCCTGGCGATGTCGTCCTTGTTCTCTATTATCACGCTCATCGTCTTGCCGGCCTTCTGTATCTCCGCCTTCTGCCAGCTCTTCTCCCTCACGCTCTTGAACTCGCAGTACACGCAGTACGCGGCCCACACCATCGAGAACGCCGGCACCGGCAGCACCACGCAGCTATCAGGTCTATGCCCACCAGTACCATGTAGGGCGTGAAGTACTTGGTCGCCTTCGCAGCGGTCTTCTTCAGCCCCTGCGACGTCCGCGCCACACCGTTCCTGCGCGCTTTCTGCAAACCGGTGAAGAAGTCCACCGCCATTGACAGCAGCATCACCGCCACGCTCAGCGCTATCAGCACGATGTGCATGTACATGTGCTCGTGGACGAACTGCGTTACCACGTCATTTATCTCATTTGCCATCATATAGTCCTTTCCTGTTTTCAAGTTTAATATGTCGCCTCTATCGTTATGCCGGTCTTCGTGACCGCCACCTTGCTCACGGTCTGCCCGTCCATCTCCATCTGCTCCCTTATCAACGAACGCCAGTACATGGGGTCGTTGTCCAGCAGCATGTCCTCGATGCCACATCCCGTACTCGGGCGCTCCTTCAGCTCGCCCTTGTGCAGTACGAGTATCAAAGCCTGGTTCTGCCTCAGCGTATCGCCGACCTGCAGGCCCTCCGTTATCTTGCCGTCAGGCCCGTGCCTCACCTTTACCGACGGCTCGAAGCCGTCCAACTGTATCCCGTTCATGTCAGTGCGTTATCTTTTCATCTTCGTAATCGCCTCGGCTGAACGCCTCCGCGCTTTTCAGCGGCGCGCTTGTCGGGCCGTGGGTTCCCTGGTGCGTATGTGCGTTGAAGGCATCCACAAAGGCGTTCAGCCTGGCTGTCAATTCCCCGATGTTCACAAGGCCGCCCAGTTGCCCGCCGTTCACCGTTATCCTTTCCACATGGTCAACCGCCAGCACCACCAGTTCAGACAGGCCGCCCGTCAAGCTACCAACGGTCACCGCCGTGCCCACCTTCGGTACTATCAGCAACTGCCCGGAATCTTCCGTCTCCGAAGCGCGCAGCCGAACGTCCGGCACCGTCAGTCCGCCTATCTTCACCTCGCAAAGCAAACCGTCCACCTTGGTCACGATGCCCTGCGTCAGCACCGTCTCCCTGCCGCCGGTTGCGGCCTTAAGCCTTTCAGCCAGTTCCTTATACCTGTCCATTTATCAACTCAACCTGAATCCCAATTCTATTTTACGTTTTCCGCCCTCTTTTGAGAAAGAGGTCGTCACGCTCCTTATGAAATAAGTACCGTCCTTTCCCGGGTAGTCGCCGTCGTGTAGTGTCGCGCTATCGCCCGGACGGCATTCAGGTATCAGCCACGTCGTAAGGCTGCCGTCATACCCGTCGAAGCTCCTCCGCTTCACTTCAAGCTCGCCACGCGCCTTCATGCTCGCCTCGTCCGAAGTCGGGCATTTCACCTCCACCTTGTCGCCACCGGTGCTGCCGGTCTCCAATTCCTTGACTGTCCCGTCAGGCATCAATGCCTTGACCACCACGCGTATTTTCTTGTCCTCGGCTTTCCTGTATGTAAGGTCGGCCTCCTCCACGTTCAGCATGAAGTCATATATCCGCTCCTCGCCAACCTCACCCGGAGGGTGTATGTGCAGCACCCTGTCCTTCAGGTATATATCCGCCCCGCTCTCATCCTGCACCTTTTTCAACACGTCGTACCCCGTTGCGTTGTTTATTACAAACTTCGAATATGTCCAGGAATAAGAACAGGAAACCTTATACCCAAGACCCAGCTCCTTGATTACCCTGTCCAGCAGCGAGGCCAGCGTCACACCCTTCAGCACGACGTTGCCAAGGCTTTTCCTGAACGTGAATAAGTCATCCTCACACATCAGCCTTATGCTGCCCCCGTCCGTCGATACGCTCTGCAGCCAGCCCTTGAACTCCTCCACAAGCCCAGTTTCCGCATAACCTATCCTCACCGACACCGCGTCGCCCCTTTTCAGCTTGTCCTCCACCTCAAGGGCGGCGTTGTACTGCGCCCCCGGCAACGTTATCTCAGCCGTGTCAGCCAGCAACTCCACGCTCTTGTGTATCTCCACCGAGTCCAGCATACCAACCTTGTAGCGGCCCACCGTTATGTCATAACCCATCGTGTACATAAGCCCCCTTACAAGTCCAAGTCCTCGCGCGTCAGCAGCAGTTTGTATATGTCGTCGCTCTGCGCCTTCAGTGTGTAGTTTTGGTTTGCCGTTCCGCTCGTGAACGGTATGTCCCAGCTCTCTATCACCATGTGCGATATGCCGAATATCTCCAGCAGCGGGTTCAGCACTGTCACATGCGCCGCCTCGCAAAAACTACGCAGACGGGCCACGTCCTCTTCCGGGTACTTGCCGTCCATGCCCATCAGTATCCCCTCCACCGTTATGGAGTAGTCGTCCTGTGCCCAGCGTTCCTTTATCGAGCCCCTGACGCGCCCCTTGTTCACGTGTCGCCGCGTGATGATGTTTTGCCCTGTCAGGCTCACCATCGGTTCCATGGGCAACAGCCATTCCTCCGCGCCGGCCTCTTCCAGCTTCAGGCGCATCGGCAGCTGCATCGGCACACCCAACGCATTGGTGCGGACTGTTTCCTCAAGCTCCCCGTCGCTCATGGCACGCACGGAGTCGTATTCGGCACTGTCCACGTCCGCCAGCTCCGTATCGTGGAACAGCCAGTATGGCGGCACCTTCCCACCAATGACCCTGAGGGCCATGTTCTCAAGCAAAAACCTCGTCGCCGTGTTCATCTTTCAGCACTCGTAGCTATCGCAAGGGCACGGTTCAGGCTCTGCAGCACTGTACGCTCAAGCTCTGCCGTGTCGGCCTTGTCGTTCATATAAACATTGATGTTGTCGAAGAACTTTGATATGTTCATCGTGATGGACGTATTCCGCGTACCGCCGGTGGCAAGAGCCTCGGCCGACTTGCGTCCTCCGCTTCCTGACTTGCCGCCTTTCCCGCTTCCACTGCCAAACATTACAGACTGGGAGCTGCCTTTCAGTCCCGGCGTCGATATGTCCGTGGCGGTCTTTCCACCACCGGTCTTGGCGGCATTCTTCGTGCTTTCCGCGGCATAGTGCTTGTCGTAGTTGCCAGATATGCCCCTTACCGTGTCAGCCGCCCCTGTCAAAGCCTTGCGCGTCGACTCCACGCCGCTCAACATACTGAAACCGGCCTTGGCGGCCGTAGCCGCTTTTTCCCACTCGCCGGTGAACAAGAACTTCAAGGCCTCACCCAGCTTGCCAAGACCACCGAGCAGTTCATTGAAGCGGTCTATCACATACTGCTTGATGACGTTACCGAACCCTTTAAGGGTGTCCCACATGGTGAGGAGGAAGGCACGGAAGCCGGCAAACTTGTTCCAGCAGTATATCACGCCGGCGACAAGGGCGGCGACTGCCGTTATGACCAGCCCTATCGGGTTGGCGTTCATCGCCACGTTCAGCAGCCATTGGGCGGCCGTCCACGCCTTTGTCACCACCATTATGCCGGTCTGTACACCTTTGTACACCATCAGGGCGGCGGTGTACGCCTTGCTGACGGCCCAAGCCGTGGCAACGACACCGGCGACAAGCGCAAGCTCTGTACGGAACTGTATGACGAAGCGGATGCCGGAAGACAAGGCGCCGAACAACCCTTGCAGCATGGAGAACAAAGGCGGCAAGGCCGCGTTGACGGCATCGAGAAGGTCGGACAGCGGGGATTTCACCTGGTCGAACATCCCGGCGGCCTGCTCGCGGATGTTGTCCATCACGGTGCTGAACTTGCCGCCTACCGTCTGCGACTGGCGTTCCATCATGCCGTGGAACTTGCCGCCCTCGCCCGTGGCGTGGGCCATGGCCGCGGCCACGTTGTCGAAGGTAATCTGTCCTTTCGACATCATGTCCTGTAGCTCAGCGTAGGTCTTGCCTGTCATGCGCTGGAGTTCCTGCAACGGGTTGAAACCGGCGTTGATAAACTGAAGAAGGTCTTGCCCTTGCAGCTTGCCGGCGGCCGACACCTGGCCGAGGACGAGCGACAGGCTCGAAAGACGCTCGGCATCTCCGCCGGAAATATCCCCGAGCTGTCTCAACAACGGCAGAACGCGGTCTGTGGCAACGCCGAAATTCAGCATAAGCTGTGCGTTCTTCGTCAGGTCGAGCTTTCCGAACGGGGTCTCGGCGGCAAACTGTGTTATCTCGCCCAACATCGACGCGGCCTTGGCCTCATTTCCGACAAGCGTGGAGAATGCCACATTGGTCTGCTCCGCCTCGGAGCCGAGCTTGACGATGGCCCCGATGCCGGCTGCGGCCATCGTGTACGGGTTTGTCAGGAACTCCATCCCGGGCACGGACATCAATGAAGACTTGAAGTTGGAGAATGAAAAGGCCTGGCGCAGGCGTGTTCCGACAGTCCCGGCCTTCCTCGATATTTCGTCAAGGCGGACGGAAGTCTGCCGGGCCACGGCGAGCACGTTGCCACCGTCGGCCTGCAGCCTTATCAAGAATTTTAACACGCTATCCATTCGCTTTCCTCTCCAACTTACGTATCTCAAGCAGATGCCTTATTGTCCATGCCCACTTCTCGTCGGGCAGGCTTTCCGGGTCAACGCACATATAGTATCTCAACAGCGAGTCAAAAAACAATATGTCCCCACCGCCCGTGAAATCGCCAATCCCGGCATCCGCTACAATTTTTTTATCTCGGCCTCCTTGATTTTAAGGACTTCCTCCATCTTGGCACATACTGCCATGAAAAGGCTGTCGTCCGTCTTCATCTCCTCGTCTCCTGCGACCCACAGCTGGTTGAGCAGCACTTCGTTCAGCTTGATGGGGTCTTTTACCACGCTCGCGTAGCTCAAATCCTGCCGTGACGGGCTGCGCAGGATGCAACCCTTGCCCTCGACCGTCACCAGGTAAAGTTCCTTACCCGGGTGCTTCGCCTTCAGCTCAGCTATCAGTTTCTCGTTTATTTCCATTCCAATGTCCTTTTAATCGTTTTCAAACGCTCTTCTTGTCCGTATAGATGAAAGGCAAGGTCTTCTCCTGGAACTTGTCGCCCTGCTTCCATTCCGTGTTGTCTTCAGTTATCTCCACGTTCACCAGCGTGTCCGTCGTTACCGCGTCGCCCTTCGACGGGTTGCCGTAGCACGCCACGATGTTGAAGCTGCCGTCCAGCACGTCGCCGCCGCAAGCCTGGCGCAACGCCTCGTACTCGCTCTGCAGCACGGTCAGCTCGCCGCTATAGTCCTTGTTGCCGTGCTGTATGCCATGGGGCTTGTTGCCCTTGGCGTACAGCAGCTCCTTCTCCTGCTTGCAGCCATACTTGATGCCGCGCAGCCCGGTCACGACGCGCCCCGCCACTACCACGTTCACGTCGCTCCATTCGTATTCCCTTGTGTTCGTAAACATCTACTGCCTCCTTTCTCAACTTGCCTGTGTCACCTGGAAGCCCAGGCTCACGTCAACGTAACGCGCGTAGCCGAACGGCCTTACCTTCACCGTCACGGCCACCTTCGATGTGGCCAGCACGTTCTGCGTCTGGTCTATGAAGCATACGCAACCCTCGCCGTCATCACCGGCGCTCAGCTCGCCGCTTGCGGTCATGCCCGCGTTCAGCGCGTCCTCCACGGCCTGCTGCCAGCTCTTCACTATACCGGCCTGGAGCGTCCCGTCCTCGTTCACCTCAAGCTCGTCAAGCATCATGTCCAGCAACGTGTCATACACTATCCTGTACGCCTTGTCTATCACCCTGCGGTGAGCCAAGTGGGCATAGTCGTCCGTCTCGTCGCACGCCAGCCTGTCGTCGGTGAAGAAATAGCCGCTGCGGCCAACGTACTTACGCGGCGTGATGTAGCCCTTGTCGTATAGCCCGGCTATCACGCTGCCGCCCTCGTCCACTTTCACGCTCCCGACGTACATCTCCGTGGGGAACAGCGCGCCGTCCTTCACGCGCCCGGCGTTGCGCTGCACCGGAAGCGTCGCCAGACGACCGGCCAGCGTGCCCACACACGCCCCTTCGCTGCCGACTTCAGTGTCGCCTATCAGAACGCCTACGCGGTTGTATGCAAGTTCGCTCAAGTCACGCAAGCCCTCCCCAGTGTAACCGCGGCCTTCAAGGATGACGAACAGTGGGGCGTACAACTCTTCCGTCGCCCATTCCGCCAGCTGCTGTGCGATGGGCAGCGCGGACAGCACGTCGGGTCGAGGCCTTCCGTCACGCTGCCAGTCGTCCCGCCGTCACCGGCCACGAACACCCCCCTCAGCCTGCCGTTCTGCCCCTCGACCAACTTCCTCGCGCTGCCGGAGGTCTTGTCAAGCAGCGCGGTCATCTTCGCGCTCTTGGCCACGCCATACACCACAAGCTCCGTGCCCTCCTCCGCCTCGTCGTAGAATTCCTTGACGTGCTTGTAAAGCCTCGGATTGCCTTCCGACGTTATGCCCAATGCCGCGAGGTCGTCCATGCCCCTCACGCTGTACGCTTTCTCCAGCTCGAACGTGCCGCCCACGGCCGTAGCCCCGCACACGAGGGCGAAAAGCCCGTCGGGGCTTTCGCCGACCGTGCCAAGCTGGCCGTTCAGGTACGATATCTTTATTCTCGGTAACATAATCCTTCACTTTTTGTTTTTGACTCCTTACGCGGTAGCCGCCTCGGCCAGCATGAACACGCCCTTCTTGTCATAACGACGGATGCCGCCGCCCGTGCGGACAAGGAACGAGTATATGTCGCCATAGTAGGTCGGGCTGTCCGTGTCGTCAAACATCTTCACCTCGCCAAGCGCGCGGCTCAGGCAGCTTTCCTGCCAGGCAAGCGCCGCCGCATTCTCGTCCGCAGCGCCCTCCGCGCCCCATTTCAACAGTGCCTTGGCCGATGTCACCCTCAGCACGCTGCTCCTTTTCATGATGTTGAAACCGTACAGGTTGCCAAGCACGCCGGACTGTACGTTGGCCGAATTCTGGAACATCCACTTGTCGCTCTCCGACAGGTCGTTAAGCAAGTCGGCGTACATATAGGCGTCAAGAAGCATGTAGCGGCCGGCCTCCGGCACGTTGTCAGCGTCCATCGCCGTCATCAGCTTCAGCACGTCGGCCTTGCATATCGACTTGCGTTGCCCGGTCGCCGTCGCAGAGGTGTGCGCGTCACGTGTGGCTGTGCCAGTCGTCAGCAGTACGTGGTTCGTATCCACTCCGCCGCCCCAGCGCTCCAGGATGTTCACGTGGGCCGCCTCCTGCAGTTGCGCCCTGTCGTTGGCGATGACGCTGTTACGCTTGTCGTAGCTCAGCTCCACAGTGTCGATGTTGGGGATGTAAATCGGGTCTGTCGTCAGCTCGTCAATCTCATAGGTCAGCTCGTTGTCCGTCCGCTGGCTTACCTTGGCCGGCTTCTCCGTGCGGTTCGTCACCACTTTTGAGGGTGCGCCCGCGTTGGGTATGTGTACTTTCCTGTTCACCACGAACGCGGAGTCGTCCACGCTCTTCGTCGCGAACGAGTTGTCCGGGTACAGGTTCTCAACTATGGCGCTCAGCCATATTTCCTTGTTCAGTGCCATTTCTCTGTCCTTAATTCTTCATTCTTGGTTCTTCAATTTTTCACTCCTTGTAGTCAACGCCGAACTTCTCCTTGTACTTCGACTCGAACAGGGCCTTGTCCGTAGCCTTCAGCTCGCTCAGCATGCCGGCCCTGTCCAGCTCGTCCCAGCTCTTGTCGGCCATTCCGCCTCCTTTGCCCGTGTCGTCGATGTACGAGGCGGCGCGCATGTGCCTCGACGGTTTCATGCCGGAAAGCAAGGCTTCGGTGTTCGCCCTGTCGCTCGCCATGAGCGCCTTGAACGTCGGCAGCTGCTCCTTGGTTATCCTGCCGTCCGCCACGGCCTTGTCAAGCACGGCCGCCACCTCCTTGGCCTCGGCGGCCTCCATCTTTTCCTTGTAGGCCTTGTTGGCCTTCTCAAGGGCATCAGCCTTGGTCGCCTTGTTCTCAAGTTCACGCACGCGGTCGATGATGTCCTGCTCGTCGTTCGCGTCCTTGAACGACGGCATCTTCTTCATTTGGTCTATCAGTCCCATCTCTTTGTCGTTTTGTGGCCGCTCCTGCAGCCGGTTATTGAAATAATGGTATATCTCCTCCGTTGTGGACGGCACCCTTCCATCCGCAGACGGCATGTCGTATATGCCGTCCGCCAGTTTCATTTCCACTGCCTCCTCGGCGCTTATCCAATGGTCACGCTCGTCGAAGTACCTCGCCGACACGGCCTTCGCGTCCATGCCGCAGCGTGTGGCAATCATACGGGCCAGGTCGTCCTGCAACGCCTCCATCACGCCTGCCATGCGGCGCAACGCAGAGGCGTTGCCCCATGTGCCTCCGCTCACGGAGTGCAGCATCAGCTTCGCGTATGGGGACATATAAAGGGGCTTGCCGCACAAGGCTATCACACCGGCTATGCTTGCCGCCACGCCGTCCACGTATATGGTGATGTCGGCCTTGCTCGTCCTCAGGGCATTGTAAATGGCTATGCCGCTGAACACGTCGCCGCCTTTGCTGTTGATGCGCACGTCTATCTTGCTGTAACGAGCCTGAAGTTCAAGCAGCTCGCTCACCACCCTGGCGCTATCCACCTTCTGGCCGTCGCCAACGTCGCCATACAGTAGGATGGCCACCTCCCCATCACCGGGTATCGTGTTGAAAAATCCCATTTTTACGTCGTTTTTGATGCAAATATCCGCATAAAACGCCTCACTTGCAAACCGCTTTTTTATCATGTCGTCAGCTGCGTATATCATGTCACCACAGGACACCACCATAAAAAAGCAGTTTGAAAAAACGCCTGAATTATAGGATATTTGCAGTGTTTTTATCGGAATATGGCTAAGACTAACATCGACAAGAAGGACATAGCGAAGTCCCTGTTCCTCAACGGGGCCTTCACGCAGGAAGAGATTGCCGCGAAGGTCGGCACCACACGGCAGACGGTGTCACGGTGGATGAAAGACGGAGGATGGGAGGAGATGAAAGCGTCGCTGACCATCACGCCCGACCAGATTATATCGCAGATTCACCGGCAAATCATGGAAATAAACAACCGCATCGGGGAACGGGAACCGGGAAGGAGGTTCGCCACGCCGCAGGAAGCCGACGCGCTCGCGAAACTAGCCGGGGCGGTGAAGAAGCTGGAGACGGACATCGGAGTGCCGGATTGCGTCAGCGTCGCCATGCGTTTCCTCGCTTGGCTGCGGCCGCTCGACACCGGGGCGGCAAGGCAGTTCGGCAACCTCTTCGACGCTTTCATCAAGGACCAGGCATCAAAAGGCAAGTAAGGCATGGCTGCAATAACGGACAAACAGGCACTCGCCCTTTGGGAGGACTTCCACAAGGGGCTTATGCGCGGCATAGAGGTGGACGAGAGCCTCTCACGCCGCGAGATTGAACGTATGCGCGCCAAGCTCGAAGCTGACCCGGTGCAGTGGATAAAGTTCTTTTTCCCGGCATACGCCAAGTACGACTTCGCGCCGTTCCACACGCGCGCCATACGCCGCATCGTAGCCAACCCGGAATGGTACGAGGTGCTTTCGTGGAGCCGCGAGCTGGCAAAGTCAACCGTGGCGATGTTCTGCATCATGTATCTTGCGCTTACCGAACAAAAGCGGTTCGTCGCGCTGGCCTCGGCCACCATCGACTCGGCCAAGAGGCTGCTCGCGCCATTCAGGGTCAACTTCGAGTCCAACCCGCGCATACGCCAGTTCTACGGACGGCAGCCCGTCCCGGGGCAGTGGACCGACTCGGAGTTCTCGTGTCGCTGCGGAGCGAAGTTCATCGCGCTCGGCGCCGGCTCCGCACCGCGTGGAATGCGCAACGAGGCCATACGCCCGGACGTGCTGTACTTCGACGACTACGACACCGACGAGGACTGCCGCAACCCGGTAACGCTCGACAAGAAGTGGGACTGGGCGGAACAGGCCCTCTACCCCACCCGTTCCATCTCCGAGCCTACGCTCGTGCTCTGGTGCGGAAACATCATCGCCAAGGACTGCTGCATCGTCCGCGCCGGGCGGCTGGCGAACTCATGGGATGTCGTCAACATACGCGGCAAGGACGGTAAGTCGTCATGGCCGCAGAAGAACACGGAGGAGCAGATTGACCGCATACTATCCAAAATATCCGTCAAGGCGCAGCAGGGAGAGTATTTCAACAACCCGGTGGCGGAAGGCAAGATTTTCAAGAACCTGCCTTTCGGCAAGGTGCCGCCGCTCTCCAAGTTCCGCTTCCTCATAGGATACGGAGACCCTGCCTATTCCGACAGCCGCAGGAAAGGCTCGTCCACAAAGGCGCTCGTGCTCGTCGGGAAGCTGAAGGGAGTGTACTACGTCATCAAGGCTTTCCTCGCCCGTGAAACCAACGCCACATTCATAGGATGGTACTTCGACATGGGGGACTTCGTGGCCGGAAAGGCCAACGTGTACTGGTACATGGAGAACAACAAGCTACAGGACCCGTTCTTCGAGCAGGTCTTCAAGCCGTTGCTGCGCGAAGAGTGCAAGCGACGCCACCGGCAGCTGTACATCAAGGGCGACGGGCGCAAGAAGACCGACAAGGCCACGCGCATAGAAGCCAACCTCGAACCCGTCGACCGCAACTGCGCCTGGGTGTTCAACGAGGAGGAGAAGGACAACCCCATGATGCAGGAACTCATAAACCAGTTCAAGCTCTTCGAGCTGACGCTACCCTACCCTGCCGACGGCCCCGACGCCGTGGAGGGAGGGCTGACGCTCATCGACAGTAAGACGGCCGAGCTGGAACCCGTCGAGACCATCTCGTACAGGGAGCTCAACGAGCAGAACCCCTGGCGGATGTGAATTATGAAACGTGAATCAAGAATTATGGATTAAAGACATGGACAACTTCATCGACATCGGCGACTATGACGCCAGCATACACAGGGAAATACTCGACTCGCTGCTGCGCTCCGGCTCCGACGACTACGACCCGCAGATAGTGGAAATCTGCGAGGACCGGGCCGTGTCAGAAATGCGCTCGTACATGAACAAGACCTACGACTGCGACGACATCTTCTCGGCGCGTGGGGAGGACAGGCATCCGCTCATCCTCATGTTCGCGATTGACATCGCAATTTACCACATCTACTGCCAGCACAACCCTTACAAGATGTCGAAAATCAGGCAGGACCGCTATGACCGTGCCGTCAAATGGCTCGAGGGAATCATGGCCGGGGACATCACCATCGACGGCGCGCCACTGCTGCCGGAGGACGAGCTGGCCGACAAAAGCAGGTGGCAAATCGTGGCTGACGACGTAAGACCTACAATGTTATGATTATGGAATACAGGAATAATATGGCACAAAGGAAAAAGAGCCGGGGAAAGCCCGGGAAACGCATCTTGCAGGGAGGGCTGCTCGTGCCCAAGGGGCAGAGGCCGCCGGACATAGTGCTGCAGATGCCGGAAATCTTCTACTTCGACATGAACGCGTACATGAACTCTGTCAAGGCGGCCAAGGGCATCGACTACTCAAACCGCGTGCGCCTCTACGACATGTACGAGAGCGCCATGCTCGACCTCCACCTCTCCGGGGTCATCGCAAAGCGTATGCGCGGCGTGACGAAGATACCCATCGAGTTCCAGAGGAACGGGGAGCCGGACGACACCATCAACGCGCAGCTCCGCTCGCCTTGGTTCAAGCAGCTCCGCAAGGACCTTGTCATGTCGGAGTTCTGGGGATTCACGCTCGTGCAGTTCTACCTCGACGAAGACGGCAACATACGCTACGACCTCATCAACCGCAAGCATTACGACCCCGTGCACCGCAAGGTGCTCAAGTACCAAGGGGCCATTGACGGCATCCCCGTCGAGGAGTTCCCAGACATGCTGTTCGTCGGGAAGGAACGCGACCTGGGCATATATGCCGAGCTGCTGCCGGCAGTGCTCTACAAACGAGGAGACATGTCGGACTGGGCGAGGTTCTGCAACATATTCGGGATGCCCATTCGGGAATACACCTACGACGCCGGTGACGAGGAGGCGCGCATCAGGCTGCTCGCCGACGCAAGGAGGCAAGGAGCCAACGCGGTGTACATACACCCGAAGGAGTCGGAGCTGAACCTTGTCGAGGCCGGGAACAAGACCGGCTCGAGCGAGCTGTACAAGACGTTCGCCGAATACTGGGACAGCAAGATGTCCATAAGGGTGCTCGGCAACACGCTCACCACTGACGCCAAGGAGACTGGCACGCAGGCCCTGGGAGAAGTGCACAAGGAGGAAGAGGACGAGATGAACGCCGACGACCGCGACTTCATACTCGACATCCTGAACTATGACATGCGTCCGGTGTTCGCATCGCTCGGCTTCAACGTGGAGGGAGGGGAGTTCGTCTATGCAAAGAAGGACAAAATCAACCCCTCGCAGCAAATCGACATCGTACAGAAGCTCTCGTCCATGGGGCTGCCCATCGACGACGACTACCTCTACGAGACGTTCTGCGTCAAGAAGCCGGACAACTATGAACAGATGAAGGCGGAGAAACAGGCTGAAAAGGAAGCCGCACGCCAGGCTTTAGTCTCCCAAAATCCCCAACCCCCCAGCCTTCCCGGAATTCCAATCAAAAAACATTCAAACAGCGTTTGAACGGTTTTTTCGGCATCGCCCCGGGCAAAGGGGCGGGTTCCGACTTCTGATTGACGACCTCTATTACGGCGAGGGGCACTGCTCCTGCTGCCGGGGCATACATGACGCCACGCCGGCCTTTTCTTTCTCCGCCGACGTGCTAGCGGCATTCCTGCGCAAGGTGTACCGGGGATTCGACACGTCCGACGACATCGAGCCGGCAATGTGGCGTGAGGTGCTGCGCATCGTCAACTCCGCCACGGTGGAGGGGCTGGCTGATGCAGGAACACCTCCGACCCACGAGGCTGACTTTTACGCAGCCCTGCGGCATTCAAACGAGGTCTTCGCCGCGTTCAAGGTTCACAATATGGGACGGCTCATGGCCTCCAAACTCTTTGGCGCGGACGGGAAGCTCAAGCCGTTCAATAAATGGGCGGAGGAAGTGGAACCCATCACGTCACACCATGTAGGGGCATGGCTCCGCACGGAGTACGACACGGCACTCATACGCGCCCATAACGCCGCCGACTGGCGAAGGTTCGAACGGGACAAGGACGTAATGCCGAACCTGCGATGGATGCCCACCACGTCACCAACGCCGGAAAGCTCCCACCGTGCCTTCTGGGAACGCCGCCTCACGCTGCCAGTGGACGACCCTTTCTGGAACAGGCACCACCCAGGCGACCGCTGGAACTGCAAGTGCTCCCTCGAGCAGACCGACGATCCGGCAACGCCGGAACTCAAAGGCGAATTTGACGGAGAAAGGCCGCAGCGTGGACTGGAGAACAACACCGGGCGCGACGGCCACACCTTCAACGACACGCACCCGTATTTCCCGGACTCGTGCGCCAAGTGCGACTTTTACCGTAAGGCCAACATCAAGAACCGGCTCCTCGGCGGCTTCACCAACCGCCAAAAGGACTGCTACAACTGCCCGTACATCGACGGCTGCATCGACAGGGCGAAAGGCAAGGATGACATTGCCAAGGCCGCTTTTGCAAAAAAGGACGAAGTGAAGCAAAAAGACTTGATGCCCAAAAATGACATGACAATGTGCGACGCACTGGAAACCGGGGTGTTGAACAGGACTTACAAAGTACGCAACAGGCTGCTGAAACACTGCCATCACGACTACGACGTTAACGCTGCCGTTTATATTTGGAATAATCCGGACAGAATGGCATTCGAGGCCGTCAGCCCATTGGGGGGAAGGCAAGGACATGGACAATCCCGAACATAGGGCAAACATCAGACGGAAAAAAGAGCGCGGTGTCGTCGAATATGTCAAATACAGCTTCACATATAAAGGAAAGGATTTCGAGGTCAAACTTGAACGGTGCAAAAAAGGATATGAGCAGTTCTACTCATTGGCTGAAAAATGAAAAGTCCCCAAAACGACACAGCCGAGACAGCCTGCAAAGGTCGAATTGGGGATAATGCGGTGTCTCTGCTTGGAGCGGCCTACCCTTGCAGGTGCTGCTCCAAAGAGACACTGCAAATATAACGATTTTCTCCTGAACGGCAAAAGAAACGACAAAAAAATACGGTCATGGACGCAAAGGAAATTCAAATGCGCATCGAGCGCATAAAGGCTGACATTGAAAAGGAGGTGCGCGACCGGCTGCCGCGGAAGGTCGGCATAACGGCCGTAAACCATTTCCGGCAGAACTTCCGCGATGCCGGATGGAGAGACAACGGACTGCACCCGTGGAAAAAAACCTTGAGGCAACAGGGCGGAGGGCCTGACGCAAAATACACGCCGCTTACCTCACGGCGCGACCACCTCATGCGCTCTGTCCAGTACGAGCAGACCGCACCCGGTGAGGTCACCGTCACCGACCCAGTACCATACGCGGCCATACACAACGATGGCGGCACACTCAACACGCACCCGTCAGTGACCCCCAAGATGCGGCGCTTCGCGTGGGCCAAGGCCTACTCCGTCGCCGGTGTCAGGGGCAAGGGCGGACTGCCCAAGGAACTGCCGCCGGAAGCGGCCAAATGGCGTGCGCTCGCACTTACGAAAAAGTCGAAGTTGAACGTCACAGCGCACATCCCGAGACGCCAGTTCATGGGAGAAAGCCGCGAACTCATGCAGAAAGTAAACGAAATCATCAATGAATCCATAAACCGCATAAAGAATGGAATACATAGTCTGTAAGCTCATAGAACACATTTCCAAGAACATTGCCGTCCTGTCCGTCGTGGATGAGGATTACGGCCAACTGGAAGCTCTCGACAACGAAAATGTAGATATGTACCCGCTGACGTTCCCTGCCGTCCTCATAGAAACGCCAGAAACTGAATGGGGGGACATTACAGACGGTGGGCAGAAAGGCGCGTGCACTGTCCGCGTCCGCCTTGTCATCGACTGCTATGATGACACGCACGCCTCGTCCGGCACTGTCGCCGCCGTCAGCGAACGGAACGAGCTGCGCCACAGGCTGCACGCACTACTGCAAGGCTTCAGGCCGGACGGGGACGGCGCGCTCATGCGCACAAAATCAAAGTTCTTCACGTGGAACCACGGCATCAAGGTGTACGAAACGACATACACCACTACCGTATCGGAAAATGTCGCTATGGGAAAAGAGGCCGTTCAGCGTCCGAAAGTCTTGCTTTCCGTGAAGTGCGGAAACCGCTGAACCCGGCCGCAGGTATGGATGCGCCGCCGACAGTGGCACCGTCACGTATCATCCGGCGTATTATCTGCATCACACGCCCCTCGCTGATGAAAAACTCCTCCGACGACAGCTTGCGGATGGTATCGTCGAACCGAAGCCGTTTCACCTCAGTCCAGTAATAATAGCGCTCAAACAGCTTGCGGTCGCGCTCGTCTATCAGATGTTTGTCCCTTCCCCTGCTCATTGTATTTGCAAAGATAGCAAAAAGCCCCCGAAATACAATCGTTTCGGGGGCTTTTTGGTGCTTGTTTACAGGTTTTTACGCCTCATAGCCGGCAGAAACTCGGCTCAATCCGTGTCCATACGCCGTTTTCAGGGTTACGTTTCCAGAAGTAGTAGTTCCGCGCGTTGCGCTGCACTACGTTGGCCTCCTTGAACAGGCGCATGATGTCGGCGTACTCACCGTCGAACTTGTCCTCCAACTCGTACAGCTTCGATATGCTCTTGTAGTCCAGGTCGCCCATCTTGTTACGCTCCAGCAGCGTCATCGCCATCTGGTACATCGGGTCGTCCGCGCCCTTGTCGCTGCGCTGCATGTAGCGTTTAAGGTAGTCGATTAAACGCTCGGCCGCCATGTCGGCGCGCTCGTCAAAGCCCTTCACCTTGTTGCCCTTCACCTCCAGCTTGAAGTCGCCGTCTACAACGGTGTAGGTCATCTGCTCGCCGTTTTTCACCTGCCCGTACTCCTTCATCACGCCGGTGAAGCCGTCCACTTCCTCCTCGAGCCATTTCTTGAAGCCGCGCACGTCGTCCACCAAGGCTTCCACCTTGGCCTTCACCTCGTGAAGGAACTCGCCGCGCAGGGCTTCGTATGCCTCGCGCCGGGCTATGCGGTCGTCCTTCTCCTCCTGCTGCAACCGGGCCAGCAGTTCCGCCCTCTGTTCCTTGCTCATGGACTTTATGTCCACATTCAAAATGTCCTTTTCCATATTGTTTCTCGTTTTTTAGATTAATCACTGATGAATTTGTCACTCTCCCAAAAGGTCGGCAAACGCCTTGTCACGCTCGGCCTTCGTACTGTACTTTCCAAGGGTCATCCAAGCTCCATTGTCCCCTACGCTGATTTTTATCCTCGGCACAGGGTAGTCGTCCTTGCGGACAATGGAAAATCCGGCCTTCTTCAACTTGTTTTGGTCATTGATGTTCATTTTGTCTCGTTTTTGTTGTCTTTCTTTCTCCTTATGGCATGGAGCTTCGTCAGCAGCGCGTCCAGCCCGTCTCCGTCAATCTCCCTGAACGCCATGCCGGCTATGCGCTTGTCTTGACAGAATTTGTCAACCTTTCCCCAGTCGGCCGTATCGACACCAAGCAGCTGCATCTGGTGAAGCACCGCGCTACGCTTACGGCGCATTTCGCGCCGCCATGACTCGCGCCTCGCATCATAACCGGCCACACGCTCCATCTCCGTGCACATACTTCCATATTCAGCTGCCGTCATCAGGTGCAGGTGTGCTGTCCGCCCGTTCGTGAACTGCAACACCAGCGTCTCCTTGTCCGCGCCGGGCAGCTTGCCGAGCAGGGCGTAGAACCTGGCATAATTGTCAACGCCCATCGCCGCACTCCTCCTTCCTGTACTTTATGTATGCCTCCCTCGACACGTCGAGCACGGTGGGCAGGTCCCATTTCAGGCCGTCAACCGGCAGCATCGGAACGCCGTCCATGCAGACGAACACCTCGCCGCCGAACTCGCGCACCTGCACCGCGCGCCTCGCGTCCATCACCATGCGGCACTCGGCCGCCGCCTTCCTTCTTTCGATGCGTTGCCTGCGCGTTTCGCGCAGCCACGCCGACAGCCTTTCATACATCTCTTTCATTTTTACCTCCTTAACTTAACAATGTGATTTCAAACAATACCTTTATGCCGCAGGAACTGGCCACGTCAAGCTCCAGCTTCGCACCTTTGCTCAGTTCCCAGCCCTTCAGCATGTAGATGTAGTCGCAGCCGAGCAGCAGGGCGATGTCCGCCCTCATGTGCTCACGCCAGTGCGCCTCTTCCGGCAAGCCGTTCTTGAACGGGTTGACAGGCTCGAAGCCCATCCGGCGCAGCAGCCTCTCCGCGTCGGCGAACGTCGTCTTGCGCTCGCTGATGTCATGGTGCGCTATGGCACCGCTGATGTACACTCTCTTATTCATGTCCTCCTTGTTTTTGGTTCTCCACTTTGTTGTTCTTTTCCATCATTTCAAGTCCTTTATGTTTACCTTGCACGACGGGTGCCACTGCCGTATGCGGCTGGCGAATATCACGTCGCGCGTCTCTATCACTATGTGCCCCTTGGTCTTCGCCTTGCGCAACCGTAGGTCGCTCTCTACGCCGCGTTCCGCCCAGTCCTCAACCACGGCCGCAGCTTCGTCCTTTGCCAGCAGCAGCTGGTACAGTTTATTCTCCCATTCCATCTTCACATATCTTGTCGTCCGTCAATGCCTTGGACGCCCCCTCTTCCCATATCACGTATGGCTCGCCGGGGCGTTCCATGAAACGGCTCTTGCACCAGGCTTTGAAACAGCTCACCATGATTTTCACGTCCGCGTCGTATTCCACTTTCTTAGCAGTCCTGCCAGCCGGGTGCATTCCCTCGGCATGGCTGATGAAGATGAACAGCTTTTTGGGGTGGCGCTCCTTGAACTCCTTGTATTCCGGATAGCTCAAGCCGCTGTACTGGAAGCTGTCTATTATCACCACTCCGGGGCTGCCCCTGCGCTTCAGCCGCTCCTCCAGCTGCCCCATAGGTTCGCGGTCGAGGATAATAAGGCGTTTCTTCACCTCGTCCATCTTGTGGCGTTTCAGGGAGAGCTGGAATGACAGCCCGGTGCTTTCCTCAAGACTGTCGTATATCACCTTGCCAAACGAGCAGAGATACTTGGCCAGCTGCATCACGAACGAACTTTTGCCGTTGCCGCTCGCGCCCCACACTATCCACACGCCGCTCCTCGCCGGCCGCCCGATGGAGGCGAGCCACGGCCCGGTGAACTCGTAGCGCGGTATTTTCATGTTTAGCACTTCCTTTGGGCTGTACGCTCTTTTCAGTCGCATGGTTCAGCTCCTTTCTTCAGTTCGGCGACAAGGGCGTCGGCCGCTGCCACTGCCTTTTCCGCCATGTACTCGTCGGTCAACACGCTGTCCGCCCAGCTTCTGGAGAACACCTCCTTGGCAATCTCGTACCGCCGTCGCTCCCAGTCCGGCTCGTTCATCCTTTTCAATTCACGGTGTATGCCGATGACGGCATTCATCGCGTCCATCTCAATCTTTGTCATCATGCTTGCGCCCTCCTCATTTTCTCTATTTCCGTATATACCCTGCGCAGGCCTCCGCCCGTGGCGTTCACTATCCGGGCGATGTCCGAGCCTTCCGGGGCGTTCACCTTGGCCACGATGGCGGCCTGCGCCTTCAGGAACTTCTCGCGCTCTTTCGCGTCGTCGGGTGTTACCTTGCTGTACGTGTCGCCGTAACGGCTCAACATCTCGGTATAACCTACCTTCTTGCCCTCGATGGCGCGGTTGATTTTTTCTTTCAGGCCGTCGGCCCCCATCATATACCAGGCGCAGCAGCGTTCTGTGGCGTTCCACAGGGCCTTCAGCTCGAGGAAGGCTTCATATTGCAAATCCCCCGCCTCGTCCAGCACTACAAGCGGAGTGTCTATCGTGCGCAGGTAGGCCACGAGGTCTTCGTACACGTCGGAGTAGCGTCCGTAGCTGCCAACGCCGAACTCCTTGGCGATATAACGTATCAGCTTCAGCTTCGTCTTCACCTGCGAGCAGTCCACGTACACGGCGTTCCTGTGCTGCTTCACGTAGGCCTTTGCCGTGAAGGTCTTGCCGATGTTCGGCATGTCGCACAGAATGGCACTCAGGCCGCTGTCCTGGCACGCCTCCAGCTGCTTGCTGATGAACACGTAGGTCGGGGTCTTGGCGGCCGTCCACGGCATTTCCGTGCGCAACTGCACACCCAGCCTCCGGGCAATGCCAACCCAGTTGGCGTCGCTCACCTGCCTTTCGTAGTTCCCTTTTTTGATGGCGTTGTACACACTTGCCGCTATGCCCAATGCCGTTGCATGGCGGTTGTCGCTGGGATAATTCTCACGGTCGGCGGCTATCGCCCCCGCAATCCGCTGTTTCACTTCGTTCGTTATTTCCATGATTATGCTGTTTTTATGCCGTTTTAATGCCTTTAGATTTTCGCCACGGCGTCGGCCTCATAATGTGCCACGTCCAGGTATGCTGAATAGTCGTCATCGTCCGTGCGCGGGCTTATTTCCACCGCCTCAGCCTTGATGTCCGCAATCTCCTTTGCCTCCGCTTTCTTCATTATGCCGACCTTCCTTATCTTGCCTTCCTTCATCATCTTGTCGAACTTGGCCACGTATTTCGCCTGTTCGGTGTAGGCGGCCCTGTCGGCTTCGGTCTGCTCGGCCGTGGCCTCGTTGTAGCGCATCACGGGCTTGCAGGTGGCGATATACCGGCCGTGCTGGTAGATGTACACCTCGCCGATGTTCCCGTCCCCGTCAGGCAGGTAATAGGCTTCCACCTTGTAGTTCCTCGGCTCCAGCCTGGCTATGGTCTCAGGGTCGGGCAGCACGAAGTTGTTGTACTGCACCGTCAGGTAGCTGTTGTTGCGTATGGTGGTGTCGGTGCGGAAACCGATGTACCGGTAAAGCACGGCCTTGTCCCAGGGGGCGAGGTTCGGGTTCTGACGGGCGCAAAGCACGTCCCAGCGTGTCATGCCGGGGTATTTCTTCTGGTTCGGGTGCAGCTGGCCGTTGTACTCGTTTATGGAACGTATGTCGTCGGCCACAAGCTCGTCGTAGGTATAGCTCTTCACCTTGTATGTGTTGTTATTCTCGTCGTACACTTTCTCCTCCTTCGGACGGTTGGCCTCAAGCCGGGCGTACCATCGTCCGATTCCAACCTGCGTGCGTTTCTCCACGCCATACTTTTTCGCCCGGTTAAAATGCTCGGCGCGTTTCTCACGCGAGTTGCCGGGGTTGCACCAGCGTATCAGGGGGAACACCGTACCGGCCTGCATCAGCCCGTCCGCGAAGTCGCTGACTAAGTGGTGCTCCACCTCCAGCTCCGCAGGGATGTACATCCCGTTCCTGTCGAGCGTCCTGAACATGTTCCTCATACAGTCAAGGAACAGCTCGGCGGTCTTCAGCCGGTTGTAGGCGTAACCCACCACGGCGCCGCTCACAACGTCGTAGGCGTAATAGGCTTTCACCCTGTTGCCGTCCTTCATAGGGCGCGGCAAGTCGCGGTCGTCGAGCGAAATCTTGCTCAGCGAATATTCTCCCACATGGCGCAGGTGGTACGGGCGGTAGGCGTTGTTGAAGTCCCACTGGCTCATGTGCAGCTTCGCTCGGAAAGCCTTGTTCTGCGGATTGTTCAGGTAAGCCGCCACCGTGGCCGGACTCAGCACTATCGGGTTGCCGTCCTTGTCGGTGAAGTCCGCAGGGTCGAGCACCTCGCCGGTCTCCGGGTCGTACAGCTCAAGGTCGCCTTGCACGAACATGTTGTACTGCTCCCACACAGTGGTGTTGAACGGCTGTTCCGGCTGGCCGTCTATCGCCAGCAGCAGCCTCTCGATGCCGTATGTCACCTTCCGCCTGTTCTGGTTCATGAACTTTCCGCTTATCAGGCTTTCGTAGCCTTTCGTCCTGAAGTCGCTCACCTTGCGCTTGAAGCGGTTGGCGCTCATCGGCAGCGTGTGCCCGAACTCCGTCTGGTAATAACTGATGGCCCCGGCCATCTCGCCCCAGTTCACCGGGCCGCCCTTCATCGCCTTGCGCATCAGCACCGTGTCCTCCATCACCGCCAACACGGCCTCTATCACCGACGCGTTCACCGTGTACTCCTGTATGTGTTCCGGCGGCAGCGCATCGCCGTTCTCGAAGCGGAACTTCGTGTAGAACTCCCTTGCCTTCGCGTCGACGCGGTAGTGGCTGCCGAACCAGTTTTTCAGTATGTCCTCTTTCATGTCTCCGTATTTTAACTTTATCTTCTCTTGAAAACGCAGGGGGATTGTCGCTATCTCCACGAGTGCGTAATTGCCTTTACCCTTGCCTTGACGTACTATGTTTATTTGGCCTCTTGCCGATAATTGTTTATAGTTTGGCTCCGACATTATTGGAGCAAGCTCTTCTTCGGAAAGCATCGACGGGTGCAAGCCCTTCAGCGCCCTGCTCCTGCTGTAGTCCGCCTTACCGTCCACTACCGTGGGGCGGTCGTCATACGTCAGGTCATGGTGGGATATGCACAGTATCTTTCCATAATACTCCATCGCCCATTGCCTTACAACGCCGCCGCCATCAGCTGCACCTCGCCCTGGAGCTGCATGAACTCCGGCACGTCCAGCCCGGCGTGGCTTTCCCTGCATTCGCCGTCAACATACACCCTGGTCTCGCCCGTCTTGCGGTCGTACACCATCTTCACCCTCGGTCCGAACGTCTGCTCCATCGTCCTGTCAACCTCATTATGTATGGTCTCGCACTCCGGCACGTAGCCGTCCACCAGCTTGCCGCCGCGCTTCAGCGCCAGCGTCCTTATCTTCCGCGCCTGGTCGCTGTCACGCTTGAAAGTCAGCGCACGCCATACGGCCTGCTGTGTGCATCCAAACGCCTTCATAAGGAAATGCTTTGTCTCCTTGTCTGTCAAAATCTGCTTGCTCATATCCGTATCCGTTTATTTGGTTTCACCATTGCCGAGCCGTGTGCCTTTCGCCAACTCAGCGCATATCACCTGCAACGCCTCCTCGCACATGCACGAAAGGTTCTCCACCGTGCGCACGGCGTCGCTGTCGTCCATCTCGTCGTATTTCATGAACCTGTTGGCCAGCCCTATCGCCTGGTCGGCAACCACTTGCGTGTGCGTCACGCAGCCCACGAGCGTCATCAGCTTGTGACGCCACTGTTCCCTCAACTTCTCGTTGTCCTGTCTCTTTGCCATAACTCTTAATTTTTTAATTCTTAACTCTCAATTGCTTCGTGGGGCGCGGGGAGTCGAACCCCGACGGCTGTCCTACGCTTTCGATTTTCCAACTTTCCGGCCGCGCCTGCCGCCCCTTGCCCGTCTTTCCGGGCCGCCATCCGAGGCCTCGTCAGTCTGCGGCCTTTGCCTCCTGTTTCGCAATGTACCCAAGCAGGCTCTTGTATTCACGCACGATGTCCTGCTTTACCTCCTTCTCCAGCAGGTGGGCTGTGTTGAACGAGGTGTCAGTGCTGTGGTTCTGCACTGAACCGTATATCAGGTCGTCGCTGTAATGCTCCGCCGTGTGTCTCAGGTACTCCTTCACGTCGTCCAGACTTCCGCGGCTTGCCGCCTTCTCCAACTCGCGGTACTCCTTCAGCTTCAACTGCACCTTGTACATGTCCTCCGAATGCCAGCAGAAAAAGTGCACGTAGTCCTCGTCCATGTCCTTCTGGTATTTGTCCGCTTTCCTGGTGCAGCTTCTCGTCCATGTCTCTATTTCCATGACTACCATTTCCAATATGTCCTTCTCGTTTTCCATTGTCTCGCTTGTTTTATTCGTTAATACTCTGTTATCACCGGCCACTTCTTGCAGCCAAAAGATGTCACAAGGCTGCGCTTCATCTTCTCCACGTAAAACTCCGGGGCGGTAAACACAATCCCGTCTTCCTCGTTGAAAGAGAAACTTACGTTGTCAAGTATGAGGTATGCGGCTACTCGCGTCCTGTAGCTCTGCGTCTTCCACTCCTTAATCTCGTCGTTCATATTCTTTAATCTTGAAAATTCGTTAATCTCGGCCTTTTTCATTATCTTTGGCCGCTGGTTATTTATTAACCACGATGCAAAGATACAGTATTCTGTACAATAAACCAAATTATTTGAGCTAAATATTTCAATATTCTGTATTATGTGTGCAAAAAATGAGTTATCAGCTCGCTTCATTGCGGCTTACGAGGCATTGATAGATAGCAAGAAGGTTACTGACAAACGCGACTTTGCCCTCAAGATAGGTATAAGTCCCTCTATGGTGACTGAAATATCCAAAGGCCGAAGCAATGTTGGAACCTTGGCAATACAGAATATTGTATCTATATTTAATATAGACGCAGACTGGCTACTAACTGGCAGAGGGAAAATGCTCAAATCCCCCAGTTCTCCCAGGACTCCCCAAACACCCGTTAAGTCTCGCCATGAGCAGGAGGCCATACCACTTGCTGAAATAAACGGAACAAGCAACATAAAACCCATACCACTTGTCACTGAAACTGCCGCTGCCGGGTTTGGTAATGAATACTTCTCTATTGCCGAAAAGGACGTGAAAGAGTATTACGTTATCCCCAAGTTCCGATTCTGCCGCGTGGACTTCATGATTGAAGTCTCCGGGCTTTCCATGTACCCACATTTCAATCCCGGCGACGTTATCGCCTGCACAATACTCCACGACCGAAAGTTCTTGCAATGGAATAAGTGCCACGTCATCGCTACACGCGAGCAAGGCATTCTCGTGAAACGGCTTATGCCAAGTAAGCACGAAGGATGCCTCACAGCTATATCCGACAACAAGGATTATCCACCCTTCGACATCCCTATTGAAGAAATAACAGGCATCGCACTCGTGGTGGGGTCTGTCAGTCTCGAATGACATCAAGCACAGGTCGCAAGCATACACATGCAATGGGCACACAAAGGCGCACGCACACCCAATTCTAAGCCATTTACACTTGAAAACTCACGGAAAACACTGTCTATCAGGCGCATTCGCACTTAATATAATAAGGAGTGCGCATAATAAAAGTGTCGTTTTTCCTCGCCGAAAACGTGGAAAAACGGCACTTACTTGCATCTTTTGTCGGGTTTCCTATTTTGGACGTACACTCAAAAAAGCGGTTTTGTAACCCTAAATGTAACCCTAAACTTCATAAAGTTGTAACCCTAAACAGTAACCCTAATTGTAACCCTAAATCAAAACGGGTACGAAAAAGGGGGCATCGCGCCCCCTCGTCAGCATTCATGGAAATAACGCCCGAAAACCTTTCTAACGGCGTTATTTTATCATACTAACCATCATCCCGTCTGCCGCCTGAAATAAGCTGAGACTGCTTGATAATGGCCTTTTTAGTGCATATAGTGCCGTTTCCGGCAAGTCCGGCGTGCAGAAGGTAGTTCTTTGTCGCCCCGACCTGTTCCGCTGTCAGAACCGTGTAAACAGCCGAAATGGAGCTGAAATACCAATATTTCCGCTTCAATCCGTCAATATTATGCAGTAAATGCACATGGATAACCTTCGCCATATCGTATGTTTTACGTCTGCAAATATACTAAATAATTATTATTTGGAAGAAAATCAATAAAATAAAATGAAGTAAGGCCACAAAAAAAGGCCATACAGCCACCGTCACTCCCCCACCCTGCTACTCTCTACCTCTAACCGCCATAAAGCGGTACAGACCAAACAAACGCCCTCAAAGCAGCCGTTTCATCAGCTTAAGGCATCCATGTTACAGAAACAGCCTGAAAAAGCCATAAAACACCCTCGAAACGTAACGCAAATGTAAAGCCGATGTTAGGTAAAAAGACGCTTCGAATTATTATGCCGTTTCAGTCATTCGTCCGTAAC
>VOFD01001997.1_pt1:0-22500 | contig 38826 bp, 55 predicted proteins | sample 5384101 | NCBI WGS metagenome assembly VOFD01 (sample SAMN12384723, study PRJNA508395) | human gut metagenome | isolation source: healthy gut C | host: Homo sapiens
CTACATACTTGTGAAAAGAAAAGGACACAAAGGACTGAACGGTTTCTATGCCATTCCGAATTGTTTTGCGAAAAGAAGGAGGATGCGGAACGTTTTGAAAAATGCATGCATCCGTATATTGGAAACTATGACTGTGTGTATACAAGAAATGAAAAAGGAAGAGAACTTCTGTTAGAAGGCAGGGTGAAGGCACTTGCCAATCGGGAGGAGCGGTGTATTTCCCGCAAAAAAAGTAAAAGGGGCGTTAGAATAGAAAACATATTGACAACGAAAGAGAAAAAATAGAACTGTTTGTTTTCAGGAGAGCTTCCGCTTGTTGTCGCTGGCAGCGGTACTAAAATTCTGAAAACAAATCAGTTCTATTTTTTATTCATTCAAGGATGTGCAGCATGCAATATCCAAGTTGTGAAAATCTGCTACATTACATCCGTTAATCTGGAATTTACAGAACCATTTCCCATAACAAAGATGAAATAAATGGTTAACTTATGTCTATTGCATTTTGGCGTTTAATCCATAATACATACGTTTGATATATTACTAGACAATGTATTGCTATCCCAAGTACAAGTCTAACCGTGCTATTCATAGACAGATACTGATTTGTTAGACTGTTTTACCATACCATATCTGACTGGCTATTACAATAACTGCCCAGCCTCCGCCTACCGTATGCCACCTGTTGTCTAACAAAACATAACCGCGCGAAGCCGATGTCTGAGTCGGCATCTACCCTGTTTTCAATAGCAGATGCCGGCGAGTTCGGTTCGCGCGGTTTTATATTGTTCTGTGAAACGGAGAGCCACCAGGGGCTCTCTTCCCATAGCCGCAGAGACGGCGCGCTAGTTCTGCTTCCTCCTGCGCTCCATACGTGTCTCTGCAACGTAAAGTACAAGATATGCCACCGCCGCATACAAAAGCGTGAGTACCATCACAGCAATATTCGGTCCGATGGCAGCTGGATCTGAAAGAGAATGAAGTAATGCCGGAACCATGATGACCATAACCACCAGACCGGCGGGCAGCACTGTTTTCCTTAAGAAATGAACCACCTCATATTTTGTCCGGCAGCCACTGAAAAGCACGCACGCCGCACAGATACATACTATAAGGATGATGGACGGGCAATCCACATACCACCCGATCTTCGCCTGCGACAAACCAAATGTCAGAAAGACTGCCACTGCGAGCAATGCGATTCCCACCAGCCCCTGCCATCTGCCTGCATTTTTATTATTCTGATTCTCCTGCATTAAATGTTTCATATTTTCTTCCGCCTTTCCAAGATATTCTTCGGAAGGAAGCTTCTCACCCGACAGAAGTTCGTTTACATTGATGTCCAGCACCTCACAGAGCGGCGACAGATATGCTATGTCCGGCATCCCGTTCCCGGTCTCCCACTTGGATACCGTCTTGTCACTGATGCCAATCTGTTCTGCCAGTTCTTTCTGCGTCAAACCTTTTTCCTTTCTCAATACTGCGATAAATGTTCCGATCCTCGTCTGATCCATATACTTCCTCCATTTTCCGAACAGGTCGCTGTCCACCGTTCCGAGGGACCTGTCATGCTTTTGTAAAGCTGCAGCTTTATAGCTACACCTTAGTTCACCGACCCGTAAAGTGCAATCCCTTCACCGTAGAATACGCTCTATAAAGCAAAGAAAGCCGCGTAGATTATCTCCCTGCGCGGCTTTTTTTCTCCTACTCCATATATTCCTGCACCAGCGTCTTATACTGCTGCACCTTATTGGCAATCCCGCCCTGATTGTAGCGGTCGACTTCCGCCGTCACCGTAATCTGCATCTTGCGGTCTTTTCCAAGCATCTTATTGCCGGAAAGATCCTGTGTGATCTCCGGCATAATCAGCGTAATCTGATATTCAATGCTTCGCAGAATCTGATTCTCATCGATCACATAGGTCGCCGTCATATCCTCATGTGCCTGCTTGTGCTGCTGGACGGATAGCGCCGCCGTCTTCACGGCGTTCTCGTCTGCCCCGCTTTTTTCATAAAAAGCATAGGACTTCTCCACCTGTGCCACCTGATTCTCCCATGCCTCCTCTAAATATTCCTGCGTAAAAGAGCAGGTAATCTCCACAGCCCCGTCCTCTGTGACACGCTCCAGGTCTTCCACATCTGTCCCGTCGTAACCCAGATCTGTCACCATTTCATAATCAGGAATGACGGTGTTCTCCCGCTGCTGTGGCAGTATCTGCTCCCACTCACCACTCCAGTCAATGTAATGATACAGATTCCTCCCGTCACAGAACTGCTTTTAAATAGAGTCTTGTCCCGTCCTCATCCGTCGTGTAGTGTTCGCTTATCCAGTCACCTGTCAGCATATCCGCCCAGGCATGCATCGTCTCTCCTCCGGCGCTTCCGTTCTGCTTCCAGCGATATTCATAGGAAAGCTGCAGATTGTCCACTTTTCCCAAATTCCACATGGCAACCTGAATCTCTCCGAGTTCTCCTCTTCCCGTACTGTTCTGACGCAGTGCGCCAAATATCACCACACCGGCAAATACAACGACTGTCAGTATCCGCAGCTTTCTTTTTTCCATAGCACTATCCTCTATGCCAGCAATCCCAATGTTTCAAATGCCCGATAAATTCCATCGTCGTCGATGGACGATGTAACCATGTCCGCCCGTTCCTTGACTTCTTCTCGCGCGTTGCCCATCGCAATACCGATTCCTGCGTATTCCATCATCTGAAGATCATTCGGACCGTCTCCCCACGGCAATGGAATCCTCTCTCGCAATGCCGGCCGCCTTCAGATATCGCTCCATGCCGGTTGCCTTATTGATTCCGTTGATGCCGATCTCGCCCGCATATTCTCCCATACCTTCCAGGCTGATCGCCACCGTGTCAAAGTAAGGCTCCAGATCTGCATGTACCTTCGCCACCGGAAACGGCGCATTATAATATAGAAGCTTTTCATTTCTCGGATTCTTCCAAGGCTCTTCTGTCAGATGCATATTTCCGGTCAGACGCACAAGGCGCTCCTCGCTCATCCCCATCTTTCGGTAGATCTCTAAGATTCCTTCACTGCTGCGGCGGTTCAACACCACACCGTCGTCCGCCTGATAGCAAAACAGGAATCCGTTGCCCTCCAGATAATCGTAAACGCTCTTCCTGTGCTCTTCATCAATATATGCGTGATAAATTTCCTTCCCATCGGCGATCACAAACACGCCTGCCGCGCCGACAATCCCGGAAAACCCAAGTTCCAGCAGCTCATCATAAATCTGGAAACGGCTTCTTCCCGTACAGACGACCATCTTGTGACCGTTCGCCTTCGCCCTGCGGACCGCCTCTTTGGTAGATTCCGGTATCTCTCCCCGGTCATTGACCATCGTGCCGTCCACATCCAGAAACACCACTTTTTATGGTTATTTATCATTTCTGCGCTCATATTTTCCTGTCCTCTTCACGATTGCTTTTATGTACATGATATGTTGTTTTGGGGATGGAATCAAGCTATTTTAAACGTTATATGGAAAAAAAGTATCTTTATTTTTTCGACTCCCACCTTACCTGTCCTTCATATAGCCGCCGGATCGGCTGCTGTTCTTGCACCCGATCGTATATTTATCAATGATCGTGGCATCATAGAAACTCTGCTGTGCTTCCTGTATCAATTTATCTGCTATAATTATTTTTTCTATATTTCAGCGGTGATACCGCATATGCCTTCTGGAAACTTCTGATAAAATAGCTTACATTCTGATACCCGCTCTGCATGGCTACATCCGTAACCGGGATATCGGTGTCCTGTAACAGCTGCTTTGCATGCTCCAACCGCAGGTATGTTACATATTGTGACAGTGTAATATGAAAATGTTCCTTAAAATACCTCGATATATATTTTTCCGAGAGATGAAACTGTTCCCCAAATTCCCTCAGCGATATCTTTCCTGTAAAAATTCTGCTGTATATAGGAAACCATCTCTTTTTCTACTGTATTTCTGCCACTTGTATCATTTTCTATTACAAATCCTTTCTTCCACATTTCAAGAATAAATTGTAAAAAGAATTATTTTTGTCCTGACCTGTGTCGTTATTTTCGATTCACTTTCATCCTTTTTTGCCTCATATATCTCAATCAGCTGTTCACACAGTTCTTTTGCTGTATCCTTTACTCTTGGACATATCATCAAGTGACCGCTATTTAATGGTTCAAGCAATTTTTCATCTAACATGTCATCTGTACGAAAAGATATATACTTTAACGGAAATAGGAAGGTATAATAATCCACAGTACCGGTCTGTGATCCCATAAGATGCAGATTGCCCGGCGACACCACAAACGCATCTCCTGTTTTTCCAATATAGCTCTCTCCGGATATACTTACCGCCAGAAAACCGCTTCTTACATATATAATTTCAAATTCAGCATGCCAATGTACCGGTATCTGAAATGAGCGCCCGCATTCTCTATATGATATGTGCTAAATGGATCGTCCTTTGTGCCATGTGGTTTGTTTTCCTTCAATTCAAAGTACATATTCTCTCCTACAGTTCTACAAGACTCTTACTTTTCCATTTTCCGCTTTTCCATCTAAACACCATTCCAACAGCTCTCGCACACTCATCCGCTGCCATGGCAATATATGCTCCTACAGCCTGAAGTCCCATATGTATTCCAAGAAAATACGTTCCGCCAACTGCAAACAGGTACATAAATATCGCACCCATAATAACCGGGAAAATTGCATCTCCACTGGTTTTTAACGCCTGTCCATATACAAGATTTGTCACCCTTCCAAACTCAAGAAATATATCTACTATCAACAGCTTTACCACAAGATTTATCATTTGTGTGTCATCCGTAAATATATGAATGATAAAATGTCCGGACATTGCAAATGCCGCAGAGAAGCACGTTGCTGTTATAAGACCATATATCACAGCTTTTCGTGTCCCCCTGTCACATTCTTCAAACTCCTTTGCCCCAATTCTCCAGCCAGTCATAATAGCATTGGCCTGTGCAAGTGCAGCTCCTATACAGTACGAGAAATTTGCTATCTGCATAGTATACGAACGTGCTGTAACATTCATTCCGTCCGCATCCATCTGATTCACAAATCGTACTATCACTGTCATTGCCACATTATAAAGCGCTGTTTCTAATGCAGAAGGAAAACCTATCTTAACGATCTGCGCAAGTATCTTCCGGGACGAAATTCGCTCCGGGCTCTGCTTTGCTTTTTATAAGTACCGCGCCCATGCCTGCTACAATCAGTAGATTTACAACCCTTGAAATAACTGTGGCAGCGGCAACTCCCATTACTCCCCAGTTAAACACAAACAAAAATACCGAATTAAGTATTATATTAATGAGATTTCCAACAACCGTTCCTATCAGTGAGTGCTTTGTATATCCAAACACTCTCAGATAACTGGAATAAATAGGAATCAGTGCATTTAAAAACATGCGCCTCCAACAATTTTAAGATATGTTTCCGCCGGTTCAAACAAAGCCGGGGCAATACTTACTATTCTAAGTATTCCACCAGAAAAAACAGCAAGAATAACAGACATCAGGATGCCCATCACTGCATTAAACATCAGTCCAAGCTGTCTCGCCTGATATGCAACTCCAGGTCTTCCCAGCCCCGATATTCTGTGACATAACTGCTACCATACCGGATGATATTACGCCGAACATGATGATAAAAACGCCTATATATGTATTTGCTGTTCCAACAGCTCCCACAGCCTGATCACTTACAGATGATAACATAAATGTATCAACCATGCCTGAAAGCATATAAAATAAAGTCTCTACACATATTGGCACAAATAGCTGTGTCAATGTTTTTCTTTCAGCTGCCATATTTTCTCCTCAGATGCTCCTTAGATGCTAATATAATCTATATTATCAATAATACGATATATTTGCATATATTTCTTGTATAATATCATGCAAAAATTGCACTATTTCTACTATGCAGTCTGTGAGAAATCTACGGACCGTCTGACACCGCCCTCAAACTTATAATCATAGGCTGCATCCGTCATGTATACACAAGTCAGAAACGCTATATCATCATCGTGTGGAATGTCGTATGGAATGACCTTCGCAGGCAGGTATTCCACACCGCCAACGAGCTCTCCCTTCCCGTTTTTATGAATAAAACCATAGATATCCAGCTCGTACTGTTTTAGAAATTCTATTTTCTTTTTACAATTTTCAGACGTTTTGTCCCCACAGCACTCACAGGCGATATCGAACTTGTCTAAGGAAAGCTGTTCTACCGTCCCTTTGATGAAGGTTCGGGATATCGTTGGCAAAAAAGGCTTCTCCTCAGGATATATTCCGTTTGCTGCCTGCTCCAGAAAAGACTTCCTGAGCGGACTATAGTATCTTTTTTTCTTATCCAGAACAATCAGTGTGGGAAAAACATCTTCATTTCTCCCGCCAATAAATGATTGTTGGAAATGTCATATAGATTGATATCTATTTTATCCCGATATTCATTTAACAGCCGGATCATGTTGTCATTCAACAGACATTGATATGAAAAATAGTAAAAATCAAGTACCATACATCCCCCCATCATCTCTGGTTATATAAATTTTCCCACGTCATCACATACTCCTTTTCACCGGTAGCTTCATCCAACCCTTCACACCGGATCGCAAAGCCTTCCCGCTGATAAAAATGGATCGCCCGTATGTTCTTTTTGATACACATTTAAGCTTAGCTTTGCTTTTCTGTTTTTCACAAAATCCAGTAAAAGTTTTTCCGATTCCCTGCGACCGCATCTCATCAGAAACGAAAATACCCTCAATATATTCATCATTTAATCCGATGAATCCCTGTATCTGCCGGGCATCCTCATATACGTAAACCTCTGCCTGTCCCAACAGTTCCTTTACCAGTTCAAAGTTATCCCTCCAGTATTGAGCCGGAATAAAACAATGGGCGTTTAAATTACCCTCTAACCATATCTCGGCAACCCTGCCTGTGTATTCACTCTGTAATCTGCTGATCATAATAAATCCCCTAAATAAACGGTCTACTTTTTCTTATAGCCGCAGTCACAATAAGGTCCGCCGGAGGCAAGCGTGTATTCCCTGACAAAATCCGTCACACCGCCTGCTTCGCTCATTGTATAATCCAGACGGCACATCGCAGGTATCAGACTGGTAAGCCCCAACTCTCCCATAAGTCTGCAGATTCCGCAGCTTGTAAATCTTGCCTCGTATCCGCTTCCGTCTTCATACTCATAAAAGTCCATATTCCACGAATACGGATTTCTGTCGCCCGCTTTGAGTTTTGCCGTATCCTTCATTGCCTTGATATCTGACTCCGAATATTTTTTCTTCCCGCTCATCCTGCAAAACCGCTGCATCATCCCCGTCATCATGGACTTTTTATAATACTTCGTCGCGTCCGAAAGCTCCGGCTGTGTTGGCATATTCAGGAAAAATGCAGACAGCATGGCACAATTCACGATATTCATCTTGAATCTGTCCGCCTTCTCAAATTCCGGAAGTCTCTCTATGAGCTCTCTGTACTTTTTCTTTGCTAAAGCAGTAATTTTCCTGCTTTCCTCTTCATCATACTTCAAAACCTCTGTGAGATTTCTTTGAAAAAGATTTGTGAAAAATCATCCACATGCCCATCGGCATACCTGCATATTTCATATAAACTCAACCTCCTGTTAAAATTTCCGCTTTCCACGCTATTCCCCTAAAAGCCCTGCCCGCTCCAGATACCACGCCTGAAAACCGTCGAACGTCAATCGTTTGTCCAGATTTTCATTCGGTCTGGAAGCGGATTCGATAATCTCCCGGCAGTTCTTCGTTCTGCGCAGCATGTCATAGGTTGGTCCCAGCGGATCTCCGTATTTCGCCGCTGTTGCGGCATAAATATAATCAGCTGACATTCTTTTTCAAATTCATCCATCTTCTGCTATCCTTCCGCTGCCGTATGTGCCTGTTTTTCCATACACTGCTGCTCTCCCCTTTATCTTAGCATAAAACAAGCGGTAACACACGAATCTTTCATCCCGTGATACCGCCTATTGTTTCTACATTGACTTCATGCTGCCGATCATCTGTCAGATCTTGCAACCGAACAAATCCATTCCTTTACACCATCTGCACCAGCCATACATTACTCCGCACCATGCGGTATCCGATCACCACCTTAATCAGCTCGGTCGCCTGCACCAGAAAGTACACACTCACAATGCCAAGTCCTGTAAAACGTGCCAGTACAAACGCGGCCGGCACGACAACGATCCACGTGAAAACAGAGTCAAACAGGAACGTAACCATCGTTTTTCCGCCCGATCGCAGCGTAAAGTACGACGCATGGCTGAACGAACAGAACGGCATGATCATCGCCGATACGGCGATGAAGCTTGTCGCAAGCGCCTTGATCTCCTCCGTTGTATTGTAGATCTGCGGGAAAATCCTCCGACCACCAGCATAAGACCTGCCACGATCACGCAGCAGAACACACTGAACACGATCATCTTGTTGTCTGCGTCCTTTGCTTCTTCCAGCTCGCCGGCGCCCAGATACTGTCCGACCACGATACTGATGCAGGAACCAAGCTGCAGATAGATGATGTTGAACAGGTTTGTGATTGTCGTCGCTATATTCAGTCCCGCCACTACCTCCAGTCCACGGACGGAATAGCACTGTGTGACCGCCGTCATACCCGCCGCCCACAGAACCTCGTTGAGCATCAGCGGAAATCCCTTCACGATAATCGCCTTCAATTCCTCTCCCGGAATGCCAAATCCGGTATAGGCGCCCTTTAAATACAGGTTCTGTCCGGTATGGCTGTGCGCCCAGACAATAATGATGAACGCCTCAATGTAGCGTGCAATCACCGTCGCAAGCGCGGCGCCGGCAACACCAAGCTCCGGGAACGGTCCGATTCCGAAGATCAGAAGATAATCTAACAGCGCATTGCTTCCCACAGCGACAAAGCTCGCAACCATCGGCACCATCGTCTGTCCCGTCTCCTTGATATTCGTCGCATACGCCTGGTTGACCGCAAACGGAACCAGTCCCACTACCATGATCCCAAGATACTGCAGTCCATACCCAAGCGCCACATCCGTCGCCCCGTCTCCGGCGGTATCCGTCAGATAAAGCGAGATCAGATTGTCCCCGCATGTTAGAAACAGCAGAATGGTAAGCCCCGTCACAAGCAACGCCGCATATAGCTTAAAGCGGAAGGAATACATATGTCCCTTTGTGATTCCTCTTGCCGTAATACTGCGCCCCGAAAATACTGGCTGCCGAAACCGCGCCGAAAATCGCCAGATTGTATACAAAAATGAGCTGGTTCACGATGGCAACCCCGGACATCTGCTCCGTGCCGAGCTGTCCCACCATGATGTTATCCAGAAGGCTGACAAGATTCGTGATCCCATTCTGTACAATCATGGGCAGCGCCAGATATAAATATCTTTTATAAAATGCCCGGTCTCCGATATATTTTTCCTTAAATTCTGCTAACTTCATAAGTTCTTTTCCTTCTATAAGATCTCTTGTGTGTTTATCTGATCATCTTAACATCTTCCCGCAAAAAAGCACTGTTTTTTGAAAAACAGTGCCATTTCCGCCTGCCGCCCATTGCTGCCGCTCAGAACAGATCCAGCATATTGTCCAGATAGATTTTTTTCCCTGACGTGCAGCTGATACCCGGGTTTCGTCATATAGTAGAGCAGGAACTCCAGAATCAGCGCACTGCCAAGTCCCCGCCCCTCGATCTTGAACTGGGAAAATCCCATGGGCAGGTAGATATTTTTTATGGCGTCCGTACCGATAAATCCCGTTCTCCGAGATTTTTGCGGCTGACGGCTTCGTAACAGCGCTTCCTGTCCCCGCAGCCAAACCAGCAGCATTCATTGCAAAGAAATTCCACTTTGTCCCTCTGCCATCCGGTCAGCGTATCCCATTGCGCAAACGCCTTATTCAGCCGGAAATCCGGCACGACATAGCGGAAATCCTCCCGGTCGATCTCCCCGCGAAGATCCTCAAAATCCGTCAGAACCTTGGTGGTCGAGGAGACAAAATAGAACCCCGGATACTGCTGCTTCAAATACGCTAACAACAGATCCGAGTGAACGATCACACCGTTTCTTTGATCCCCACCTTCCTCAAACAGGGCACACAGGTCATTACATTTCCGGTCCGAGAGATGCTCCTCCCGCAGCAGAGAGTTGCTGAACGTCAGCCGGGCAGAAATTCCGTACTCCCGCAGCAACGCCAGAATCTCCGCGGAGTCGTGATCTCCGAACCCGACGCGGCCTCCGCCCCAGAGACAGTCCGCCGGTGCACCATAGATCGATCCGATGTCGCACCAGTCGTAAAAATATTCCCTGTGCTCATAGAACAGCGGCAGAAACACGCGATACAATTCATAAAATTCAAACAGCCCCGGAAGGTGATAGTATGCGGTATCTTTTTTTAATGAAGCCATATCTGCCTCGTCACCTCGCTGATTCCCGGTCTAGGCAACCGTGATCAGTTCGTACTCGCGGGTTCCGAAACCTAAGGCTGCTGCTGCCTCGATGGTGTGTACGCCATGTCTGGATTCGATTCGCTCGAGCAGATGATCTCTGCCCGGATCGTCACTGCATAGACCAGATCAAGGCATGCCTGATCAATTGCAATCGGATCTGTCGAAATCAGGATACCCATATCCTCCATGCACGGATCCTCCGCCACTGCACAGCAGTCACAGTCAACCGACATATTTTTCATGACATTGATGTAAACTGCATTCCCCTTAAAGTAATCGACAACGGAAGATGCCGCATCCGCCATAGACTCCAGGAAAGAGTCGTGGTCTGCCGTCCAGATATCTTCCGGCTTTCCTGCACCATGAATATATGCCTTGCCGGCGGAAGATGCAATGCCGATCGAAAGCTGTTTGAGCGCTCCGCCGTATCCTCCCATCGGATGTCCCTTGAAATGGGAAAGAACCAGAAGCGAATCATAATCCGCAAGGTCTTTTTCCTACAAAGTTCTTCTGAATGACTTTGCCGTTCGGGATCGCAATCTCCAGATCCGGTCCCTCCGCATCCAGAAGATCGACTTTAAAGTACCGGCTCCATCCATGTGCCTCCAGCGTCTTTTTGTGCTTGGCGGTTGTATTACGCTCGCCTTCGTATGCAGTGTTGCATTCCACAACGGTACCGCCAACGTAATCAATGACCGGCTTCCAGAATTCCGGTTTTAAAAAATTCTGGTTCCCCGCCTCACCGGAGTGAAGCTTGATCGCCACTTTGCCGTCCAGCTTCTTCCCGAGAAGCTGATACATCTCTAATACCTTCTCCGGGCTGATTTCTTTTGAAAAGTATACGTTTGCTTTTTTCACTCATATACAGAATCCAACCTTTCTCCTGACTCGATTTCAACATCGCTGTTTGGAACGTATTTCTATCCGTTACTTCTATTTTAAAGAGTCATGGCGCAAATTTCAAGGTGGCAGACGGGATTCTGCTGCATTCTGGAGCTTTTTTATGTAATAGGAACGAAGTTTCCTAATTACATAAAAAAGCCCCGCGTGCGGAACTCTTTGCACCGGGACTTCTCTTATACATGATACTTTATCTGCTTTATGACATACTGTTGACGGTCTTATACTTATAGAGCATCTCCGCATGATTCTGCTCCTCCACCTGAATGTCTGCGAGTAGTTTGCGGACGCCCGGGTCTGCAAACACAAACACGTCGGTATTATACTCGGAAGACACCAGCTTCTCGGTACCGATACAGTCAGTCGCAAGGAAGCAGTCGTTTTTCTTGTCCTCGGACTCCGCGAGAGAGTAGGTGGCGGTCGGGTTATAATTCTTTCCGTCGCTGTCGTTGCAGTTGCAGTTCGGTACGGTACCGTTTAACACCTGTCCCAGCGAATCAAAATGCTGCTGCTCCTTCTTGTGAAGATCGGTGAACAAATTCACAAGAACCGGATCCTTTGCCTCCTTGCTGTATCTGGAATACTTCTCCACGCAGGTTTTCTCCTGGGTCTGAAGATCCTTGATCGCCGCTGTCTCTTTTTCACTTAATACCATCGTTGTTACCTCTTTTCTTATTTTTTTTCTATGCTGGTATTATTGGGAAAAAGTTTCGCAATTATACACAATATTTATTTTCCGGTTGACAAATGCGCGCGGACGCGTCTATAATGGCGTTAATCGGAGCAGAACACAGGCTTTGACGGGAAGAAGTAAGAATAAGCGGAACGAACAGAAAGCAACCGGCTGATGAGAGGTACACGGAAAGCTTATTACGAATACATCCCCGAGCTTCACACCCAATTTGCATGACCGTTCTTTTTGCGGCGATGCGATAGTAGGCTGTGACGTAGCGGCGCACGTTACAAGCGCCTGAGTGTTGTCGGACACTCGCAGAGGCAGGCCATGTGAATGGTCTGTGAACAAAGGTGGACAAAGAAAGGAACTGACATCATGACATTATACGATGAATTAGTTGCCCACGGCTTAATCGCGCAGGTAACAGACGAAGAAGAGATCAAAGAACTGATCAACAACGGAAAAGCAACCTTCTACATTGGGTTTGACCCGACTGCAGACAGTCTGCATGTCGGACATTTCATGGCGCTCTGCTTAATGAAGCGCCTCCAGCAGGCAGGCAACAAGCCGATCGCCTTAATCGGCGGCGGTACTGCCATGATCGGTGATCCGTCCGGCCGTACCGACATGCGCCAGATGATGACACCGGAGACCATCCAGCACAACTGCGACTGCTTCAAGAAGCAGATGAGCCGCTTTATTGATTTTTCCGACGGCAAAGCGCTCATGGTCAACAATGCAGACTGGCTGATGGACTTAAATTACATTGATGTTCTGCGCGAGGTCGGCGCTCATTTCTCCGTAAACCGCATGCTGACCGCTGAGTGCTACAAGCAGCGTATGGAAAAAGGCTTAAGCTTCCTTGAGTTCAACTACATGATCATGCAGAGCTACGATTTCTACACCTTATTCCAGAAATACGGCTGCAACATGGAGTTCGGCGGCGACGACCAGTGGAGCAACATGCTCGGCGGTACAGAGCTGATCCGCCGTAAGCTCGGAAAAGACGCTTACGCCATGACGATCAACCTGCTCCTTAATTCCGAGGGCAAAAAGATGGGCAAGACACAGTCCGGCGCCGTATGGCTTGATCCGGAGAAGACCTCCCCGTTCGATTTCTTCCAGTACTGGAGAAACGTGTCTGACTCCGATGTCTTAAAAGTGCATCCGTATGCTGACCTTCCTCCCCCTCGAGGAGATCGACGCGATGGAGAACTGGGAAGGCGCGCAATTAAACCAGGCAAAAGAGATCTTAGCTTTCGAGCTGACCAAGCTGGTACACGGCGAGGAGGAAGCTGCCAAGGCACGCGAGGCATCCCATGCACTCTTTGCAGGCGGCGGAGATTCCGCACACATGCCGACCGTAGAGCTTTCGGCTGCTGACTTTGCAGACGGCGATCTCGACATCCTTGCACTTCTCGTGAAGACAGAGCTTGCTCCATCCCGCTCCGATGCAAGACGTGCCGTTGAGCAGGGCGGCGTGAGCGTTGCAGATGCAAAGGTCACCGATATCAAGACCTCCTACAGTGCTGATTCCTTCGGTGCCGACGGTCTTGTCGTAAAACGCGGCAAGAAGAAATTCGTCAAGGTTCTTGTAAAATAAACCGTGCATCAACGCAAAAAGAAATTGCCGCGATAAGCATAGACCGCTTTTGGGGTGATAAGTAATATTATTAGAAGACCACACCGTGGGATTTCAGATGGAAATGCAGATGAACATTCGGTTCAAAAATGTGGCATTTCTAACCGCCCGAATGTCTGCATCCGCGATGATCCGTGTCTTTCCAAGTTTGGAGCACTCCGCGGGTCATGTCCGCATCCCGGAAGACAATTTGTAGGACTTTTGTGTGTGTCCCTTTATGGCACCTCTGAACAAAACATAACCGCGCGAAGCCGATGTCTGAATTGCCATCTGCCATGTTTTTAATAGCAGATGGCAACGAGTTTCGGTTCGCGCGGTTTTATATTGTCTGTGAAGAGGTGCCATTAGGGACACCAGAAAGTCCGCCCATTGTCTCCGGTGTGTCGGACATGCACCCGTCGGATTGTCCAAACGTGGAAGAGACACGAAATCCGATGCAGACATTCAGCCGGAAGAAATGCTCACATTTTTCTCCAACGAATGTCCATCTGCATTTCCACATGAAATCCCCAAGTGTGTTTCTAATAATATTACTTATCAGCGCAAAGCACGATATGCTTATCGCGGCAATTTTTTCTAATAGTGCAGCATCTCGATCAAAAAGAACCATGCAAGCCCGTAGTATGTCACTACCGCCACCAGATCATTGACCGTCGTGATGAGCGGTCCGGATGCAACGGCAGGATCAATATGAATTTTATGAAAAACATCGGGATCAGCGTTCCCACCAGGCTTGAGATCAGCATGGCAAGGATCAGCGCCGCTCCGATACAGCCGGACACCGCAAAGGCGAACTGCAGGGAGCCGGACTTGAAAAAAGTAAATGTAACACCCGATCAGGATAATTGACATCATACCAAGGATCAGACCGTTGCTAAGTCCGACGCGTGCTTCCTTAAAGACCAGGTGCACTTTCTGCCCGGCAGTGAGATTTTCATCCATCAACACACGGATCGTCACAGCCAGGGACTGCGTTCCCACATTTCCCGCCATATCGAGAATCAGCGACTGAAAGCACATGACAATTGTCAGTTCTGCGACCACGTGCTCGAACATCCCCACAACGGAGGACACGACCAGTCCCAGTCCGAGCAGCACGATCAGCCACGGCATACGCTTTTTTGATACTGTCTTTTAACGGCTCTTCCAAATCTTCCTCCGCAGTCAGACCGGCGAGCATGGCATAATCCTCGCCCATCTCGTCATCGACCACCTCAACAATGTCCTGCGAGGTGATGACTCCGATGATGCGGTTCTCCTCGTCCAGAACTGGAATGGAATCTTCGGAATAATCCTTGATCCATTCGATGCAGTCCGCGATCTCCTCCGTGGCATAGACGAACGGGTAGGACACCACGATCAGATCCTCCAGATTCGTGTCCTCCCGCGCGATGATGAGATCATTCAGACTGATCGCACCGCAGAAGATACGGTTCTCATCTACAATGTAAAGTGTGGATATGTTGTCATTGTCTGCCGCCTGCCGGATCAACTCGCGCATAGCCTGCTTTACGGTCACATTAGACGGAATCTCCACATAGTTGGTGGACATCCGGTTTCCAATCTGCTCTTCATCAAAAGAATCGATGAGATCGATCTTATGCCGTACCTCCTCATCGAGCAGCTCCGTCAGCGTCTCGCGTTCTTTTTTTTGTCCATCTGGCGCAGCAGATCGGCAATTTCATCTGCGTCCATCTCCGAGACGACTGCTGCCTTTTTTCTTCATATCCATCTCTTCCAGATAGGACGGAATCTCCTCCTCATCGATGTAGGAGAGAACCTCCGAGATCTCCTCCGCATTTAAAATGCGGTATAAGCGCTGCCGCTCGGTGGGATTCATGTCTTCGAGCGCCGCCGCAATATCATTCTCATGATAATCCAGAAGTCTGTCATGCATCACCTTCGGGGATGACATTCCGCGGACAATCGCCTCGATCTCTTTTGATATTTCATCTGAACTTCCGTCACATCTTCCAGTTTCTTTTTTTTCTGTCATCTGCTCTTTCATGCAAGCCACCATTTCCTTTCCGATGTTGTCACATTCCGCCGGGGCAAAATGTGCACGCAAATAACGAACGCCACACTATTATGGCATTCTGATACAGACAGCGCACGGCTGTCTCCTTGTCTTCGGCATGATTTGATTACGTTGTCTGGAAATATTGCCTGTGAATACAGAGCATAAGAAAAAAAGATACCCTCAATAATCGTTCTTCGATCAAAAAATGGCAGGCAGACTGCCGCTCATTTTTCCCTCACAGACAATATGATTACTTCGTCCGCAACTGTCGTCAGTCATGCTGCCACCTCCATTCTTATTTTAATCCGTTGCTATCCTAACACATTTGTATCTGTTTTGCAACGCACTTTTTCTGCCAGCCAGGTGCGCACTAGCGGAAGCCAGCTCTGACACTGCTCCTGTACACCATATCCATCCACATTCATAGACTGCTCCGTACAGGTGGATAACCCGTGTCCGCCTGCCGGATACATGTGAAATTCCACCGGCACATTCACCTTGCGCATCGCTGCGATAAGCAGCAGGGAATTCTCGACCGGCACACAGTCATCGGTAAACGTGTGCCATAAAAAATACCGGCGGCATGTGCTCTGTCACCTGCTTCTCCAGTGAGACTTTTTCCATCATCTCCTCCGTCTTCTGTCCCTTTAACAGAGCTTCAAACGATCCCCTGTGTGCGTATTCGCCGGACGTGATAACCGGATAGCAGAGAATCAGTCCCGCCGGACGCAGAATCTCATTTGTCACTCCGGCTCTCTCAGAAATCCAGGATTCATGCCAGAATACGCCTAAACTTGCCGCGAGATGACCTCCCGCGGAGCATCCTTCTACATAAATCTGATCCTCCTTAACGCCCCATTCCGCAGCGTGTGCATGGATCAGTTTCATCGCCTCCGCCAGCTCTAAAAGCGCTGTCGGGAACACCGCCGGCGCGCAGGAATAACGCAGCACGGCAACATGGTATCCCATTGCGAGAAACTGCACTGCCATCGGCTCCGCCTCCCGGTCTGAGGTCCATTCGTATCCTCCTCCCGGACACAGCAGAATGAGCGGTCGCTCCTTGATCCGAAGTTCCCGGCTTTTTTTCCTGAATGTAGATACAGAGTCTTGCCCCCGGCAGGGATCCCCTCCACCTGTATTGCGATTGTTTCTGTCAGCATCTGTCTATTCTCCCCCGTGTTTTCTTAATATACAATCTGGTTCCGTCCGTTTTCTTTTCCGCGATAGAGCTTCTGATCCGCTGCACGGATGACCGCTTCCATATCCTTCTCTCCGCTATACTCCTCCAGTCCAAATGTCATGGTGACATGAATCCAATCACTCTGATAAGGAATGCCCATGCCGCGAATTCTCTTCAATATATCGTGAAGTACCTCATTCGCCTGATCGCCGTTTTTATTCTGAAATACAAACAGAAATTCCTCTCCGCCCCAGCGGCAGACTTTTCCTTCTTTTCCCATTACCTCCAGAAAGACTTTTGCCAGTTCTTTTCAACACCATATCCCCGGCATCATGCCCGTAGGTATCGTTTGTCTTCTTGAAAAAATCAATGTCGCCGATTGCAACGGACACATATCCGATCTCTCCAGACGCATATTTTCCGACGATTTTCTCCAGATACGACCGCATGCTCCAGCGGTTGTACAGGCCGGTAAGCGGATCAATGGACGCCATGTGTTCCAGCTTCTCATTATATTTTACAAGCTTGTATTCCATCTCCTGCGAATCTTTGGTAAACACGATCATGATTGCCGTCAATTCCCCAAAAATAGCAAGCGTATTGATAATCTGAAAGAGAACACCGGTGTCCGCAGAAATATTTGTCACCGGATCATACCTGTTCGTATAGGCATACAGAAAAATACGGTACGCACATGCCAGTGCTGCAGCGCCGATTTTCATTCCCATCGTTCCCGCGCTCACGGTAAAATTGAGAACCAGAAGCACAAACACAAAATGTTGTACACCGCAGTTCCAGCCGTACTCCCAGATAAAAATCAGAATCCATAACGCCATCAGCGCCTGCGAAAATATTGATGCAAACTTCGTATGATTCAGATAAGTTGTGTAAAAAGGACACGAGATAACATCCTATGCACACCAGGCAGATCACCGCTGAGCGGATATCCTTAATCGCGCAGAATACAGCAAACAGGGTTAAAAAGTACAGACACAGCATCAATGCACTGATCCGCAGCGTAACCGCCGTCTTCTTTGTCTCGTTCTCACTCTGCACGTCCTTTAATATAAAATCCTTTATCTTTTGCACCATAGTACAGTCCCCTCCCCGGAAAACCGACCTTTCTCCATAGTTCTATCATATACATTTGGAATCTTTTTTTCAAGGTCTTCCTTATACCTTAAGTACTATTTATTGTATTCCGAAAAACATTGCATCCCCGGCGCAACGTCATTTCTTTTTCTGATCTTGATGTAAAATAAGATAACATGTAAAAAGGCGTACGATTTCTCGTACGCCATTACTGACCCAAAGGCGACTGACGGATTTGAACCGACGATCAGGGAGTTGCAGTCCCACGCCTTACCACTTGGCTAAGTCGCCCTATCTCTCTTATATGTCTATTATATGCAGATTCCCGTCATTTATGACAGATCCCTTCTGCCAGAAAGCGCCGCATCAGACACACAGAGATTTTAACAAAACCATTGTCTCACGTCAAGTCATATTTTTAAAATAAACAGCATCTGCCGCCTACGGCGTTCCAAAAACAAATGTCACATACATTGTTGCCTGATCGTAAGTTCCGTCTTCCTTCGGATCAAGCACTGTCTTCGTCAGCATATATTCCCCATCCGTCAGCGTGCTGTACAGCCACTCCCATTTGACATCCGTGACCACGCTGCTGTGCGCCGGAATGGAATAGACCCCCTCGTTAAACTTATAATTGGGAACCAACGTCGACACATCCACCCAGTCGCTCCCGATATATTTCTGCAGATGAAAATCGGTTCCGTACAAAATCTCCTCATCCGTATAATTTGAGATCGTAACCGATGCCTTTCCGCCTTCCACACGATTAATATACATTGCATAAGGTACTTCCCGGTCTGCTTCCTCCGTATCCCCGATCGGTACAACCTCCGTTTTATTTCCACCGCAGGCTGTCAGCATTCCCATGCAGATCATCACGATACAGCCTGTTATCCATAATTTTCTCATGAATTTTCCTCCGATAAAATCTTCCTTTTTATTATAACCGATAAATGCATTGTTTGTCTCGAAAGATTTTCTTATTTATTTTACTTGACAACTTTATTTTGTCAAACATATAATTATTTTGACAAGTAAAGTTGTCAAATGCATGGCTCTTTGTGCCGCAGATGTCACAAAGCCGCCACAACCGCCGACGGACGGAAGCTCTGGCTCCCGGTTTCTTCGGCACACAACGTCTGCGGAATTGGAGGATTATATGAACGAAGAAATGACGCCGGATTACATGACCGGCACACCCAATACTGTCTGTGCGGATGCCAGACGACAGTTTTCCCGCATCGGTCTGATGTTTCTGGTCGGGACCGCGCTCATCTATGGAGTTCAGTTCGGCAGCGCGATCGCAAACGCGATCAATCCGGATCTGCTTTCCAGCACGAGTTACGCGCTTTTAATCGTTATGATTCCTATGTATGTGATCGCCATGCCGATCATGGCGCTTCTGATCAAGAGGGTTCCGGCTGTGACTCTTCCCAAAAAGCACATGACCTTCGGTCAGTGGCTGATTGCTTTTCTCATGTGCTATGGTGCCATGTATGTGAGCAATTATATCGGTCTTATCCTGACACAGTTGATCAGTATCCTGAAGGGAAGCCCGGTAACCAATACCATGCTTGAAGTCGCTACCAGCTCCAATCTCTGGGTAAATCTGTTTATCATGGTGCTCTGCGCCCCAGTTGCCGAAGAGCTGATCTTCCGGAAGCTTCTCATTGACCGCCTTGCGCAGTATGGCGAGGGCGTAGCTGTGCTTTTCTCCGGCCTGATGTTCGGACTGTTTCACGGAAATCTGAATCAGTTCGTCTATGCTTTTGTTCTCGGTCTGTGCTTCGGCTTTATCTATGTCAAGACCGGCAACATCCGCTACACGATCGGGTTACACATGCTGGTGAACTTCCTCGGCTCTGTACTCGGTGTGGCGATCTTGAAATGGCTGGGAGATGATTTTCTCTCCATCGCTTCCGATCCTGCAGGCATGATGTCCTACGTGACAGGAAACTTTGGAAAACTGATCGTTTACTTTATTTACATTTTCCTTTTGCTCGGCGTGGCGATTGCTGGTATTATTCTCTTTATCGTCAATCTGAAGAAAATCCGCTTCCTGCCTGGAATGAACACGATTCCGAAAGGAAAACGCTTTTCCACAACCGTGTTAAACGTTGGAATGGCTCTCTACATGATCGTCTGGATCGTGATTATCATTGTACAGCTCTTTCAATAATGAAAAAAGCTGCCGCAGGAATCCCGTTTTATCGGTTCTATTCCTGTGACAGCTTTTATTATGCAATATTTACTGCTCTTTCCCGCAGCTTCTCTAATTTTCCGCGGTCTGCCCATCCTGTGCATTTAAGATGCTCATAAATTCTTCCCCTGTGATGGTCTCCTTGTCATAGAGATATTTCGCAAGTTCATCCAGCTTTGCGCGGTTGTCCTTAAGGATCTTCGCCGCCTTCTCATGCTGCTTTTTTACCAGTTCCACTACTTTTCTGTCGATCTGTGCCTGCGTGTCTGCTGAGCACGCCAGGGATGCATCGCCGCCAAGGTACTGGTTGGTCACCGTCTCAAGTGCCACCATATCGAATTCATCACTCATACCGTAGCGCGTGATCATCGCTCTTGCCAGCTTGGTCGCCTGCTCAATATCGTTGGAAGCACCTGTTGTAACACAATCAAATACCACTTCCTCCGCAGCACGACCGCCTGTCAGCGTTGCGATCTTGTTCTCGATCTCTTCCTTATTCATAAGATAATGTGTGCCTTCCTCTACCTGCATCGTGTATCCTAATGCACCGGAAGTTCTTGGTATGATCGTAATCTTTTGTACTGGTGCGGAATGCGTCTGCTTAGCTGCCACTAAGGCATGACCTATCTCGTGATAAGCCACGGTCCATTTTTCCTTGTCTGTCAGAATCGCATTCTTCTTCTGGTAACCGGCAATGACGACTTCAATGCTCTCTTCCAGATCCGCCTGTGTCGCATAGGCTCTGCCATCACGCACCGCGCGCAGCGCAGCCTCATTTACAATATTCGCCAGCTCCGCTCCGGATGCCCCGGACGCCATTCTGGCAATCTTGTTAAAATCCACATTATCCGATACCTTGATCTTCTTCGCATGTACCTTAAGAATTGCCTCTCTGCCTCTTAGATCCGGCAGTTCTACCGGTACACGCCGGTCAAAACGTCCCGGACGCGTCAGTGCCGGGTCCAGAGACTCCGGCCGGTTCGTTGCCGCCAGGATAATCACTCCTGTGTTGCCCTCAAAACCATCCATTTCCGTGAGAAGCTGATTAAGTGTCTGCTCACGCTCATCATTTCCGCCCATATTTCCGTCACGCTTTTGCCGATGGCGTCAATCTCATCAATAAATACGATACATGGTGCTTTTTTTCTTTTGCCTGGCGGAACAGGTCACGCACCTTTGAAGCGCCCATGCCGACAAACATTTCCACAAATTCAGATCCCGACATCGAGAAAAACGGTACGTTCGCCTCGCCGGCGACAGCCTTCGCCAGCATCGTCTTACCGGTTCCCGGAGGACCGACAAGCAGAATACCTTTTGGCATGGATGCACCAATCTCCCGGTACTTGTCCGGATTATGCAGATAATCCACAATCTCCGTCAGATTCTCCTTCGCTTCATCCTCGCCTGCCACGTCCGTGAACTTGATTCCCTCCGAAGACTTTACATATACTTTGGCATTCGACTTGCCCATACCGAACATCATCGCGTTCCCGCCGCCGCCGGCTTTGTCCATCAGACGCTTGTACATAACCTGGCCGATTATCATGAAAATGGCGATCGGCACAATCCAGCCCAGCAATGCGCTTAAAAACGCAAGCCCTCGATCGATTAGACCTCTGCCCTATCTACCTTGTAGTCTTCAAGGGATCTTACTTCCTTATGTGAGGGATATCTCATCTTGAGGGGGGCTTCACGCTTAGATGCCTTCAGCGTTTATCCCTTCCGGACTTGGCTACTCTGCCATGCCGTTGGTCGACAGCAGATACACCAGTGGTCCGTCCATCCCGGTCCTCTCGTACTAAGGACAGCTCCTCTCAAATATCCTCCGCCCGCGCCGGATAGGGACCGAACTGTCTCACGACGTTCTGAACCCAGCTCGCGTACCGCTTTAATGGGCGAACAGCCCAACCCTTGGGACCTGCTACAGCCCCAGGATGCGATGAGCCGACATCGAGGTGCCAAACCACTCCGTCGATGTGAACTCTTGGGAGTGATAAGCCTGTTATCCCCAGGGTAGCTTTTATCCGTTGAGCGATGGCAATCCCACTTAATGCCACCGGATCACTAAGTCCTAGTTTCCTACCTGCTCCACCCGTCGGTGTCGCAGTCAAGCTCCCTTCTGCCTTTGCACTCTTCGAATGGTTTCCGTCCATTCTGAGGGAACCTTTGAGCGCCTCCGATACCCTTTCGGAGGCGACCGCCCCAGTCAAACTCCCCGTCTGGCATTGTCCCACCGCCGGGTCACGGCGGCTGGTTAGAAATCCAATACTGCAAGGGTGGTATCCCAACAGCG
>VOFD01001997.1_pt1:27500-38826 | contig 38826 bp, 55 predicted proteins | sample 5384101 | NCBI WGS metagenome assembly VOFD01 (sample SAMN12384723, study PRJNA508395) | human gut metagenome | isolation source: healthy gut C | host: Homo sapiens
TCCGCCTGTACGATCGGAATGTTCTTCATTTTACAACCGTTTAAATAGTTGAGCACCGCAGACTTCAAGCCGCTGAAGCTGAAGTCATACGGGCCGTCCACGATTTTGGCGCGCGGGAACTCTACCGCATGCGGATTCCCCTCATGCGCCACTTTTTTCAATCTTCGGTCCGCCCGGATAGCCGAGTCCGATGGCGCGTGCCACTTTGTCAAAAGCCTCTCCCGCCGCATCGTCCCTCGTTTTTCCAAGGATCTCGTATTTGCCATAATCCAGCACCTTGACAAGATGCGTGTGTCCGCCCGACACCACCAGACACAAAAAAGGCGGCTCCAGGTCTTTGTTCTCTATATAATTGGCGCTGATGTGCCCCTCGATATGATGCACGCCCACCAGTGGCAGCTTTTTGGCATAGCTGATGGCTTTTGCCTCCGCCACTCCGACAAGCAGTGCTCCAACAAGCCCCGGGCCGTAGGTGACACCGATCGCATCCATATCATCCAGCGTCATCCCCGCATCCGAAAGTGCCTGTCCAATCACCTGATTGATTTTTTCAATGTGTTTGCGCGAGGCAATCTCCGGAACAACGCCACCATACAAGGTATGCAATGCAATCTGGGAGGATATCACATTTGATCTGACATCCCTTCCATTCACGACAACCGCTGCTGCCGTCTCATCGCACGAGCTTTCAATCGCCAATATTTTTATCTCATTACTGTTCATCGGAAGAATCTCCCTCCACCTGATAGAATACCAGAATCTTCCAGTCTCCATCGTCATCTTTTCTCAGAACATACATTTCGTTGGTACGGTCGAAGCTGTTGTTCTCATTCATAAAATAAGACGCCGTCACATAAGCGCACTCCCTCCCGTCCACTGTCTGATACACCACATCATTGCTGTCGCAGACATTGCTGCTGCGAATCGTTTTTGATTTGTTGTGGTAATCTTCAATATCCGCTTTCAGGTCGGAAAGATACTGATCCCGCGGATTGTTCTCCAACAGTTCGTCGTCCAGCAGCTTTCTCGCCTGATCCGCCAGCGACTCCAGTTCATCGTCCGTATAGGTATCATCATAGAAGCACTCCAGAATACGATTGTAATACTTCACAACCTCACGCGGAGTTGCCGGATAGTTGGTATCCAGATTCTTCGTGATGAGCTTTTGTATCTCTGTCAGCTCCACCGTATCTTCCACCGATGTCCGTCTCTGTGTCGTAAAAAAGTAATACACGCCCACGATCAGTAAAATGATCAGTATTGTTATCACTGCCTTAATCACGCCACTCTTCTTCATTATGACAACCTCCCTTTTTCTTTAGTCCTCATCCTCAAACATCAATTCCACGTTTTTCCCGTCTTTTCCCAAAAACGCATCCGGGAAAATCTCACGCACCTGGGGCAGATAGTTCTCCGCGTGCACCAGAGACGGGGAGTAATGGGTCAGCCACATTTCCCTGACGCCGGCTCTCTTCGCCATGTCTGCTGCCTCATAGAATGTCATGTGTTTGTACTGCTTCGCCTTGACGAGCTTCTCCGGCTCCGCATACATTCCCTCGCAGATAAAAAGATCCGATCCCTCCGCCGCTGCCACGATCGATTCTGTCGGTCTGGTGTCCGTGCAGTACGTCATCTTGATGCCGCGTCTGGCTGGTCCGAGCACCATCTCCGGCGTATAGACCGTTCCGTCTTCCCCGGACAGGATCTCTCCCTTCTGCAGACGGCTCCAGTATTTCTGCGGAATTGCCGCCGCACGCGCTCTCTCCACGTCAAACTTCCCTACACGTTTTATTTCGACCGAATAACCGTAACAGGTAACATTATGATTGACACGAAATGCATGTATACAGTATCCATTGAGTTCCAGCCGCATTTCCGGTTCCGTAATCTCAATAAAACGTATTTCAAACGGAAGTTCCGGAGCAATCACCCGGAGCGCGTTCACCACCCGCTCCAGCCCCCGCGGACCGATCATGGTCAGTGGCTCGGTTCTGTCCGCATTTCCCATGGTGAGAAGCAGTCCCGGCAGTCCGCCGATGTGATCTCCGTGGTAATGGGTAAAACAGATGACATCAATGGGCTTAAACGTCAGTCCCTTTTCCTTGATCGCCACCTGTGTTCCCTCGCCGCAATCAATCAGCAGACTGCTGCCGTTGTAACGCAGCATAGCCGCCGTCAGAAAACGGCGGGGCAGCGGCATCATTCCTCCTGTTCCCAATAGGCATACATCTAACATGAATAAACTCCTTTATCGCTATATCAGTTCTGTCTTTTGTTCCACCTCCGGCGCGATGGCAAACGTCCGCACCCAGGCGTCATAACACGATTCGCACAGATCCATCCTGTGCACCGTACCGTCTTTTCGTTCGGAAAAATAGCCCCACTCTTTACAAATAGTAAGAAAGGAACTTTTTCCTGCTTCCCCTTCCGTACAGATCGGGCTGCCACATCGGTTGCAATAAATCACTCCGTTTCGTCTGCTCATTGATATATTCTCCATTCTATCGTCTGTTTCGCGCCGCTTTCTGCGCATCCGAAATTCCTTAGGAACTTCTTATATGAATCCGTCAGGATTCATTATATCATTGAGCCGCCGTGCAATCCCACAGGGAATTACAGGGCACAGACCATAATTCTGGCATCTTCTCTCGGGAATTCATAAAACCCCCGGCGGATACCCACCGAGGAAAATCCCTGCTTCTCGTACAAACGGATCGCCCCCTCATTCGACACGCGCACTTCAAGGACAATGCGGGCAATCTTGGTCTGCGGCACGTTTTTTCATCTCTGTGAGCAGCCCTTCCCCGATTCCACGCCTGCGGCACGCAGGATTCACAGCCACATTTGTGATCTCACCCTCATCGGCCGCAAGATACATTCCGATGTACCCCTGTATGACACCCGATTCCTCTGCCACCAGAAAGATCGTGTCGGGCAGACAAAGCGAATCCAAAAAAGCATTCTCACTCCACGGCTGCGAAAAAATCTCCGCCTCCAGAGACGCCACCTTCGCCGCATCTTCCGCTGTCATGCTCCGGATAATACTCATACGTTTTCCTTTCCTTTTGTGGCTTCCTGCTCCTTGCGCTCTCTTTCCGCCTGGGACAGCCGGAGATATTCCGGGCGGTGTTCCGCCGCGCTCTCCGTTTTTCCCTCTCTGTAATACTGCATGCCAAGCACAGCAACCGCGCCGGCCCGCTGCTTGTTCAGATGTGCGGGCGCATAGGAATGCGGCACCGTAAGCTGCTCCTCCAGATATGCCTTAAAAACCGGTACACCGTCTCCCAAAAATACGACCGCCTCACCTCTGCTGTTGATGTCCGCCGCAATCTCATCGATTCCCACGGCACACTCTCCGCGCAGCACCTGCATGTCGTTTCCATCAAAACGGTACAAACCGGTATAGGTCTGATTTCTTCTTGCGTCCATAAGCGGGCATACCATATCCCGGTGTCCCACCAGATTGTATGCAAGTGCGTCCACCGTCGGCACATTGAGGATCGGCTTCTCCAACGCGAGTCCCAGACCTTTTGCCGTCGCCGAACCAATCCGAAGTCCCGTAAATGAGCCCGGTCCGCCTGCAACCGCGATTGCATCGATACTCGAAAGATCCAGTTCGATCATGCGCGCCACCTCATCCAGCATGGGAAGAAGGGTCTGTGAATGTGTCTTTTTATAGTTTACGGTATATTCTCCCAGAAGGTTGTCATCCTCCGCGATTGCAACGCTCGCCACCAGACCGGAACTGTCCAATCCTAATATTTTCATTTTCTGTCCTCCTGATGCTCTCTTATGGTAATTCTGCGATAATCAAATCCCATTTCCAGATCTTTTTCTATAGTAACTTCGCTGCGCCGCTCCGGCAGAATCTCTTCGATCAGATTCGCCCACTCGATCATGCACAGACCATCCCCGTAGAAATAATCCTCGTAGCCGATCTCATCCATCTCCTCGATGTCCCCGATGCGGTAAACATCGAAATGATAAAACGGCATCCTGCCTTCCTCATATACCTGCACGATTGTAAAGGTTGGGCTGGAGACCGGCTCCGTGATGCCAAGTCCTTCCGCAATTCCCTGTGTGAAGACTGTCTTTCCGACGCCCAGATCTCCCACCAGCGTATAGACGTCGCCGGGCTTTGCCTCCGCGCCCAGACGTTTTCCAAGCGCGTGCGTCTCCTCCGGCGAATATGTTTCATAGATCTTTTCTGTCATATTTTAAAATCCCCATTCTCTACTTCATCTTCAAACGGTACGCCGGCAGATGTGCCGCAGCCTGTGTCTGCAGTGCCGCGTAGCTTTCCCCAGCTGTGCTCTCGGAATGACATAGGCATTGATCCGGCTGCTGTACACCAGAACATTGTGCTTCGTCGCGACCATTTTATAGATCTGCTCCCACGGAAGCAGCGCACTCTCTTCCTTCTGCGATACGTGCAGCCCCTCCTCGTCCACCTCATAGTGCAGCGTTCCCCGCAGCACCTCGGACATTGCCAGTGTGCGCTTCGACCTTAGGTACAGACTCACCGGAGGATAGACCAGAAATACGATGCCAAATACAATATATAATGCGGTGTATGCCGCCTCGATCTTCCCGCAGGTCACTCCTGCCACCACAAAAATCAGGATGGAAAACGCAATGGAAAACCACCCGTGAAATCCGGAGTAGGTCTGGTACATATTAAACCGGTACATATCTTCTGCTGTCAATGTAATATCAAACTTTAGCGGCATAACATTTCCTCCTGTCTATATCTAAGCTAGTATAGCATTTTTCATTCCAAAAGAAAAGGGGCTGTCGTCTAAGACAGCCCCTTTTCTAGCGGTTCGCTCCTTTCAGAATCGGCGAAATGTGTTTGTATACCAGGAATGTGATTACCACGGAAAACAGTCCCTTCACGATGGTAAACGGCATATTGAAGCACACCAGGCACTGCAGAATGCTCTTCATGGATGGTACGATCACCTGATAAGCGCCGAGCACAGCTTCTTCCGGCATAAAGTTGTAGTATACCGGATATACCAGGAAGTAGTTGGATACCACGGAAAATACACCCATGATCACCGCACCGAACAGGGATCCAATCAATGCGCTTCTGCGGCTCTTTTTGTGGCGGTAAATCAATCCTGCCGGAAGTACGAATGCTACGCCCAGAAGGAAGTTGGAAAGCTCACCGACGCCGCCGGTTGTTGTAATAAACAGATGAAGCACATTCTTGATCAGACAGATCAGAATGCCGCATACCGGTCCCATGGAAAATGCACCGATCAGTGCCGGGAGCTCTGAGAGATCCATCTTGATGAAAGCCGGCATAAACGGAACGGAAAAATCCAGGAACATTAAAATAAATGCTACTGCGGAAAGCATTGCCGTGACGCTCATGTAGCGAACGCTCGAAATACTGTTTGTTGTTGTCCTACCTGTGATTGTACTGTTTGTGTCCATAATGACTCGTCTCCTTTTCTCTGCAGGAATTCGAGGTATTCTCGCGTGTCAGCCGTCTTTCAACGGATTGCATTCCGGCAGCGGAACAGCGCTTATTCCCGCCACACAAAAAGCCCCGGATGATCTCTACATCCGGGGCGTTAAATTGCATTCTTAAGACCCTGCTGCCGCAGGTCCTCCTAACATGCTTCTCTTCTCTCATCCAGACTATACTGTCGGTCCCGGATTCACACCGGCTCAACTGCAACTGCAGCTCACGGACTGATCTGGCGTCTGCCAGAATCACCGTCGGTCGGGAATCTATGCTTCCATCTCTGTGAACTCATATCACCCTGCCCCGAAGAATTCCTAATATTTATTTTGCTTCTATATTGTATGCCCATATGGGCATACTGTCAACCCTTTTTCTCTATCCGTTCAGCTTCATCGTCAGCTGGATGCGCTGCTTTTCGGATCAACGCTTAATACTTTCACTTCCACAATATCCCCGACGCTGACAACTTCGAGCGGGTGCTTGATAAACTTGTCGCTCATCTGTGAAATATGCACCAGTCCGTCCTGATGAACACCAATATCGACAAACGCGCCAAAATCAATGACGTTGCGCACGGTTCCTTTCAGAATCATCCCCGGCGTCAGGTCTTTGATCTCAAGCACATCGCTGCGCAGAATCGGCTTTGGCATGTCCTCTCTCGGGTCTCTCGCCGGCTTCTCCAGCTCCTTGACAATGTCCTGCAGCGTCATCTCTCCCACACCCAGTTCTTCCGAAAGTTTTTTGTAGTCATGGATCTTTTTGGAAATGCCCTCTACCTTCCGCTCTTTACGTCAGATAACGTATAACCCAGCCGCTCCAGAAGCCTCTTCGTGGCATCATAGCTTTCCGGGTGCACACCGGTCGCATCGAGCGGATTCTTTCCGTCGCCGATCCGCAGGAATCCTGCGCACTGTTCATACGCCTTCGGTCCCAGCTTCGGCACCTTCAAAAGTCCTGCACGGGATACAAATCTGCCGTTTTCCTCGCGGTAGGTTACAATATTTTTGCCAGCGTCTTGCTGATGCCGGAGACGTATTCCAGAAGCGATGCCGATGCAGTATTCAAATCCACGCCGACTTTGTTCACGCAATCCTCGACCACGCCGCCAAGTGCTTCGCCCAGCTTTTTCTGGTTCATGTCATGCTGGTACTGGCCCACGCCGATGGACTTCGGATCGATTTTAACAAGCTCCGCCAACGGATCCTGCAGACGGCGCGCCATGGACGCTGCGCTTCGCTGTCCCACGTCAAAATTCGGGAATTCCTCCGTGGCAAGCTTGCTGGCAGAATAGACTGACGCGCCCGCCTCATTGACAATAATGTACTGTACTTTTACCGGAAGTTCCTTTAACAGGTCCACAATGATCTGTTCGGATTCCCGGGAGGCCGTTCCGTTTCCCAGGGAAATCAGGGTAATGTGATATTTGGCAATCAATTTCTTTAATACCGCTTTTGCCTCCGCCACATTATTCTGCGGAGCCGTCGGATAAATCACCGTCGTATCAAGCACTTTTCCGGTCGGATCTACCACAGCAAGCTTACAGCCTGTCCGAAACGCCGGGTCCCATCCGAGCACCACCTGTCCGGCAATCGGCGGCTGCATCAGCAGCTGCTCTAAGTTCTTTCCGAATACACGGATGGCGCCGTCCTCCGCACGCTCGGTCAGGTTACTCCTGATCTCGCGCTCGATCGCCGGTGCAATCAGACGGTCATAGGCGTCTCTCACCACATCGCGCAGCACCTCATTCGTCTGCGGGTTGTCCCGGACAATCACCTTTTTCTCCAGATAGCGCAGAATGTCCTCCTGCGGCGCTTCGATCTTCACAGTGAGGAATTTTTCTTTTTCTCCGCGGTTCACCGCCAGAATCCGGTGTCCGGCAAGCTTTGCCACCGGCTCGTCAAAATCGTAATACATCTCATAGACGGATTCCGTCTCCGGGTCTTTGGCAGTAGAGGTCATCCGGCCTTTTTTCACCGTGAGGGCACGGATGTGCGTACGGTAATCCGCCTCGTCAGAGATGGACTCCGCAATAATATCCGACGCTCCCGCAATCGCCTCCTCGGCGGTTGTAACTCCCTTTTCGGCATCCACGTATTTTGCCGCCTCTTCTATGAGCGGCGTTTTTATCATCTGCAGTGTAATCACACCGGCAAGCGGTTCCAGTCCCTTTTCCTTGGCGATCGTGGCGCGCGTTCTGCGCTTCGGCTTGTACGGGCGGTATAAATCCTCCAGCAGAACCATCGTCTCCGCCGAAAGGATCTGCGCTTTCAGTTCGTCCGTCAGCTTCCCCTGCTCCTCAATGCTGGCGAGCACCGTCTCCTTGCGCTCCTCCAGTCCTCTTAAATAGGTAAGGCGCTCCGACAGGTTACGAAGCACCTCATCGTTTAATGCGCCGGTCGCCTCCTTCCGGTAACGCGCAATAAAAGGAATGGTATTGCCTTCATCGATCAGCTTGACTGCTGCCTCTGTCTGATGGCGCTTAATTCCCAGTTCCTCAGAAATTTTTGCAATAATATCCATATCTGTCCTCCAAATTTTACCGAGTCTGCTCCCAGTATACCGAAAATCCGCTGTAATCTCAAGTGCCTTCCTCATTGTCTTTTTGGCTTTCCCATGTTACAATAGACAAAGTTATCCTGCGATATACTGGCAATACCGGCATATCGGGAAAGGTCTGATTATCATGAACAACAAACGACGTTCCCAGCGAATGGAAAATGCCGCTCTGCTTCTCGGCGTGATCGGGGCAGCTACTTTTTGTCTGGTCTATCCGGCACTGATCTGCGGATCTCTTGCCATCGTTTTTGCACTTTTATCCCGGGGCGGCGAGCGCACGCTGACCTCCCGCGCGAAGGCTGCCTTAATCCTCGGCTCCATCGCCCTTGGCATTGTCCTCGCCATGATTATTTACACGTTTGCGATTGCCGAATTATATTATGGCGGCGTGGAAAATATGGCGCGTCAGGTATACGGCACGCTCGGCATCGATTTTGATACACTGATGAATTCCCTAGGCCAGTAAATCCACATGCCACACAAACAGGGCAAGATTTTTGACCAGGCAGTTGACCACGATCAAAAGCAGGGCGATCCATATATAGACATCACGAAAGCGCAGGGCAATCCGTATCCGGCTTCCGCTCACGCGTTCAATGGTCTGGCTGATCATAAACCAGCCGCTAAGCAGCGCCGCATACGGCACAAACGGGTGCAGCACAAAGGAGCGCAGCCATTTGCCGGCAAGCAGCGCCCTGACGGCTCTTGTCCCGCCGCACCCGGGGCAGTACGCTCCGGTCAGCGCATGAAACGGGCAGGGCAGCAAAATTTCCAGACCGGAATTCCTGTTACTCTGACAAACAAAAACAGCGCCGCGAAAATTCCCGCCGCGCACCAGCCCATAATATAAAAATCCCGGTCTACCCGTCTATCCGTCTGAAACATTCCGATCTCCATTCCTATCTTACTCCCTGCTATTATAACCGCCGCATTTTCGGTTGTAAAGCACGCGCACGTTTCTGGATTCCAAATCTCTTTAACTGCCAGTAGCATATCACGGTCTTCCATGCTATAATGTTCGCGAAGGCAAAAGTGAACATGTATCGAAGCCGAATGCAGATGCTTGCAGCTGCGGGCGGCTTCGGTGCATGTGAACGCGCCCGCGAGTCTGGGAAACCGAAGGTTTTCCAGACTTTTGCCGAAGCGCAAAAACCTTTACCAAACCATACACAAATATCACATCCACAGGAGACTGCACATGTCAAGATCATCCAGCGAATTAAAACGTATTTCACGCGACATTTTAAATAACCGTTATTCCGTACCGATGGCAGCATTTCTGACTGCCTCCTTAATTCCGACGCTCATCGAGATTCCGTTCTCCATGACGCTCGGCGATTATCCCGGCACTCCGCAGCTTATCATCAGCACGATTGCAGATATTTTAATTCTTCTGATCGCCCAGATGCTAGACACCGGCGTTATGCTGGTTCATATGAATATGACGCGCGGTCAGACATACCGCATCGGTGATGTTTTTACACCGTTTCGCAATGGCGCAGAGCGCTTCTTTCTCGCTGCCGTTCTCTTCGATGTATTTCTGGTGATCGCAGGTATTCCTGCCATTGCCGGTGTTCTTTATTTTTATAAAACCGGTGTCTCCGGTCTCTCCGGTGCCCTGCTTGCTGCCGGAAGCATCCTCGGTCTGATTTTTACTTTCTGTGTGTTGCTTACCTACCGCATGGTTTTCTTCTTTCTTTTAGACCATCCGCATTTAAGCGTGCGGGATGCTTTTCGCACCTGCCGTAAATTTATGCGCGGACGACGCAGGAAGCTGCTTTACATTTTATTCAGCTTTCTCGGCTGGGGCGCGCTTGCCATCTGCTCTTTTGGCATTGCGGCTCTCTGGATCAGTCCTTATATGACGCAGACGCTGCTCACTTTCTATCTCGACGGTACCGGCGAACTGGACCAGATTCCCGTCCGTGATTACGATCAGGAGGCAAGACGTTTCACCGGATCTATTTTTTGATATCTTATGGCAAATCAGAAGTTCTGATTTGCCATTTGTATATACGCAACTACCAATCATTTCACATCAGGAGGAGTTTACTATGAACGAAAAAGACGGAGCAATCCGCGACGCCAACGTACTTGGCGTACCAAAAATGCTGATTCTTGGCCTGCAGCATATGTTTGCCATGTTCGGCGCAACCATTCTTGTGCCAATTCTTGTCAACAGCTACTTCGGCGAAGATGTTCTACATGTACAGGTTACATTGATCTGTGCCGGTATCGGAACTTTATTTTTCCATCTATGTTCCAAATTCAAGGTTCCGGCGTTTCTCGGTTCTTCCTTTGCCTTCCTCGGCGGTTTTGCCACGATTGCAAACATGGATTCCGGTGTATTCGCCGACATGTCCAACGCTGACAAACTTTCCTATGCCTGCGGTGGAATTGTTGTCGCGGGTCTTTTATATCTGATTCTCGCGCTGATTATCAAGCTTGTCGGTGTCAAGAAGGTCATGCGTTTTCTTCCGCCGGTCGTAACCGGTCCGATCATCATCTGCATCGGACTGAGCCTTGCCGGTTCTGCCATCAACAACGCTTCCACCAACTGGCTTCTCGCCCTCATCGCTCTGGTTACGATCATTGTTTTCAATATCTGGGGCAGGGGAATGTTTAAGATCATCCCGATTCTGATGGGCGTCATTATTTCTTATATTGCCGCATTGATCTTCAACGCCATGGGCATGAGCTCCAGCTTCCGAGGCGGCTCATCGTCAGTCAATCGAGGCAGCTCGACCTACACAATCCTTCGTTCGGAGGCAGCAGCTCCTACCGGGGAAGCAGTTCGACAACGAACAGAGGACTTACACCCCGGCCCCCTCGCAACCGAACAGAGGTTCGAGCGGCAGCTTCGTGAGCGGAGGCGGAGGGTCCGCGGCGGAAACGGCAGCGGACGTAGCTCTTACGGCCGTTAAACGATCACCCCGGCAGGAATTTCGACGGACGGCGCACAGGATGCACACGCAGGCGGCAAGCGAATATGAACGCAACGACCGGTTTCGACCGGCTTTGGCGGCGATCGTTTCCGCCCTGCTGTCCCGGCGGAAACGAAAAACAACTCAACGATTTTTGTTATGAAACATCTCTAAAATTTTGGCGCTGCTTTCAGCGGCCTTGTTCAACCGCGCCCGGCGTCGGCTCAAAAGCTCCGGAGGTTTATTGATGGACCGTGACATCGTCACCCCGTCCGACCTCTTCCGAACTCTCGCAAACGACCTTCAGCCTCGGAACGGCGCGGTCGATGGCCATAACAGCGCCTTCACCTCCCTCAGGCGGATCTTACGT
>VOFD01000738.1_pt1 | contig 38802 bp, 53 predicted proteins | sample 5384101 | NCBI WGS metagenome assembly VOFD01 (sample SAMN12384723, study PRJNA508395) | human gut metagenome | isolation source: healthy gut C | host: Homo sapiens
CAGTCGATTTACTTTGGTACGCTCATTCAAATCAAAGCCTTTCAAGTAAATTTGTGTTGTCTTAATAGATTTATGCCCCAATGACTCGCTAATCATTTCGATAGGTACTCCCCTGTATTTAGCGGTAGTTGCCCCAGGAATGGCGAAATGTATAAGAAGTTACGGATGAATGAATACGCAGTTTCTTGGCTAAACTCTTCAAATCATTATTAAAACGACGCAGTGTGGATTGATATTCTATATATGCCGCTTCTCCATCCCGTTTATTCTTTCCACTTAATATATAAAAAGATAATCCGGATGCTCGGGAAGAACAACAGAATGCGTATTACGAAGCCGGGAAACAATACATGAAGCCGATTCTAAGATTTCTATACTCATTGGAGTTCCCGTCTTGATACGGTTGTACTTCAATATATTCCCCTCCAAATTCGACTTTTCCAAATGAGCAAGATCGGCGAAAGGCATTCCGCAGAATAAAAAATAACAAATTAGCGATGGCTTGCGTCCGGCGAAGTTTTTCGGACTGCGGATCTTTATAAAGCAGCGTGTGTAATTCATTTATAGGAATTGCTTTTTTTCTGACGAGTATCTACTCCGGTAAAGACATCACGAAACAAGCGATGAATATAAGGAGCCTGATGAGTATCTACTCCCTTATTGTATATGCAACGTAACATTCGCATATAAGTGGAAATCGTGTTCAACTTCAAGCGGCAGGACATCAGATAACTGCTATACCGCTTCAAATTCTCACGAGTAATCAAACTGAATGACACACATTCTGTTCCACAAAATATGGTGAAAGAGCGAAGTGCATTCTCATAAACATGCGCTGTGGCATAACGCCCTTCCTGACGCAAACAATTTATATAATTATTTGCACATACGGTAAATCCGTCTTTTCTCATAATTTACTTTCTATATTAATTGATTAAAATAAGTTTGATATTACGAGAAATAGAACGAATTTACAACAAAGAAGGTGATTTACGGTCGTTTTCTTATAAAGTTTTTAGTAACCTATACGATTTAATACTAAATTTAGCTATTCCTCGCCGGAAAATTATAGTAGAAAAGGAATGACGGAGAAATTACATTTCTACAACAAAGGCCGCTCCCGAATATCAGGAACGGCCTTAACATTTTCATTTCAATGTGATGTCAGCCTCTTTTCAAAAAGATGACATTCTGCTTATTTATACTCTGCCCAGCTCTTGATAGCTATATCATCCACACTCATCGTACAGAAGGCATTGATAAATGCACTAGCCAGACGGGCATTCGTAATCAACGGTATATTCAAGTCAATGGCAGCACGACGGATTTTATACCCATTACTTAATTCTCCGGCTGTCAGATTCTTCGGGATATTGACTACCATGTCAATTTCCTTATTATGAAGCATCTCCAATGCTTGCGGATGTCCTTCTTCACTCGGCCAGTAGACATGAGTACTCTCGATTCCATTCTCTGCAAGCGTTTTGTGTGTACCACCCGTTGCAAAGAGTTTGTATCCCTTGTTTACCAACATACGTGCTGCATCCATCATATCAGCCTTCTGCTTCATTGTACCCGTAGAAAGCAGGATGTTCTTTTTAGGAATACGGTAGCCTACAGAAAGCATTGCTTTCAATACGGCACAAGAAGTGTCACTTCCAATACAACCGACCTCACCTGTGGAAGCCATATCCACTCCCAATACAGGGTCAGCTTTCTGCAAACGGTTGAAAGAGAACTGCGAAGCCTTGATTCCTACATAATCCAGTTCGAAGAGATTCTTTTCCGGTTTCTCCACAGGAAGACCCAGCATCACCTTAGTTGCCAACTCAATGAAGTTTATCTTCAGTACCTTGCTGACAAATGGGAAAGAACGACTGGCACGCAAGTTACATTCGATTACCTTGATATCATTATCTTTCGCCAAATATTGAATATTAAACGGACCGGAGATATTCAAAGCCTTGGCAATCTCACGGCTGATACGTTTGATACGGCGAACAGTTTCTACATACAGCTTTTGCGGCGGGAACTGGATAGTCGCATCGCCGGAATGTACTCCTGCAAATTCGATATGTTCACTAATAGCGTATGCCACGATTTCGCCATTCTGCGCCACAGCATCCATTTCTACCTCCTTCGCATGTTCGATAAACTGGCTTACTACCACCGGATGCTTCTTTGATACATTAGCAGCCAGTTTCAGGAAGCGTTCAAGCTCTTCCTGGTTGGAGCAGACATTCATCGCAGCTCCCGAAAGCACATAAGACGGACGAACAAGTACGGGGAAACCTACTTCTTCAACAAACTCCTGAATGTCATCCATAGAAGTCAACTCACGCCAGCGTGGTTGATCCACGCCGATACGATCCAACATGGCGGAGAACTTCTCACGGTCCTCGGCATTGTCAATACTCTTGGCACTTGTACCAAGAATATGGATATTCTGTGCATCCAGACGTAAAGCAAGGTTGTTCGGAATCTGACCACCGGTAGATACAATTACCCCATGCGGATTCTCAAGCTCCAGAATATCCATCACGCGTTCGAAAGTCAATTCGTCGAAGTACAAGCGATCGCACATATCGTAGTCCGTAGATACGGTTTCAGGATTATAGTTAATCATGACACTGCGCCATCCCTCTTTGCGAATGGTATTCAAAGCCTGTACGCCACACCAGTCGAATTCTACGGAAGAACCGATACGATAAGCACCGGAACCTAATACGACAATAGATTTATGGTCGCCCAGATAATGCACATCATTTGCTACACCGCTATAAGTAAGATACAGATAATTGGTTTGTGCCGGATATTCGGCGGCGAGGGTATCGATCTGTTTCACAACCGGAAGGATCCCCACACTCTTACGATAATTGCGAATATAAAGAATTCCATCTTCCATATCACCTTCGTAACCGATGGCACGGGCAATCTGGAAATCAGAAAAACCCTGAACTTTAGCTTTACGAAGCAATTCGTCCGGCAAATCGGCAATCTGTTTGTGGTTATTTCCCCAACTATGCAACTCTTCGGAAGTATTCATGATGTTCATCAATTTCTGGAGGAACCACTTGTCGATCTTAGTCAGTTCGTGCACCTGATCGATGGTGTAGCCGGCACGAAACGCTTTCGAGATCACGAAAAATACGTTTATCGGTCGGTTCGTGCAGTGCTTTGTCGATGTCGGGGATAACGAGTTCCTTGTTTTCCACAAAACCATGCATTCCCTGTCCGATCATACGAAGCCCTTTCTGGATAGCTTCTTCAAAAGTGCGTCCGATAGCCATCACTTCACCCACAGATTTCATAGAAGAAACCAACTCTTTATCTACACCGTGGAATTTACCCAAATCCCAACGAGGAATCTTACATACGACATAATCCAGTGCCGGTTCAAAGAAAGCAGAAGTAGTCTTTGTTACAGAATTCTTCAGGTCGAAGAGTCCATAACCCAGTCCCAATTTAGCCGCAACGAAAGCCAGCGGATAACCGGTTGCCTTAGATGCTAAAGCCGATGAACGGGAAAGACGGGCATTTACTTCGATGACGCGATAATCTTCGGATTCGGGGTCGAAGGCATACTGTACGTTACATTCGCCGACGATACCGATATGGCGGATGATACGTATTGCCAATTCCCGAAGTTTATGATACTCTTTATTGGTAAGCGTTTGGGATGGAGCAATAACGATAGACTCACCGGTATGAATCCCCAGTGGGTCAAAGTTCTCCATATTACAAACTGTAATACAGTTGTCGAAGCGGTCGCGGACGACTTCATATTCCACTTCTTTCCAACCACGCAGTGATTTTTCCACCAATACCTGCGGAGAGAAAGAGAATGCTTTTTCTACAAGAAGATCCAGTTGTTCTTCATTATCACAAAAACCGGAACCCAAGCCTCCCAAGGCGTATGCGGCACGAACAATCACGGGATATCCCAATTCTTTTGCTGCGCGACGAGCATCTTCCGCATTTTCTACGGCTTCACTCTTAATGGTCTTTACATTGATTTCATTTAATTTCTGAACGAAAAGTTCACGGTCTTCGGTATCCATAATGGCTTGTACCGGAGTGCCGAGTACTTTTACATTATATTTTTCAAGGATGCCTTCCTTTATAAAGCCACTCCACAATTTAAAGCCGTCTGTCCACCGAATGCCAGCATGATACCTTCCGGCTTTTCTTTTTGAATCACTTTCTCTACGAAATATGGAGTCACCGGAAGGAAGTAAATCTGATCCGCCACTCCTTCAGATGTCTGTACCGTAGCAATATTGGGATTAATAAGAATGGTTTCAATACCTTCTTCTTTCAAGGCTTTGAGTGCCTGCGAACCGGAATAGTCGAACTCACCGGCCTCACCGATTTTCAGGGCACCGGAACCCAACAGCAATACTTTCTTTATATTTTCTTTCATGATTGTCGGTTATTTTAGCAGGTTTACAAATTCATCGAACAGGAATTCCGTATCTGTAGGTCCGCTCGCCGCTTCCGGATGGAATTGTGCAGAAAACCAAGGATTCTTTTTATGTTTGATTCCCTCATTGGATCCATCATTCATATTAATAAATAACGGTTCCCAATCTGCACTCAACGTATTATTGTCTACGGCATAACCGTGGTTTTGCGAAGTGATGAAGCAACGTTCCGTGCCTACCATACGAACCGGCTGGTTATGGCTACGATGACCGTACTTCAATTTATAAATTTTGGCTCCGCCCGCTTTTGAAAGCAACTGATTACCCATACAGATGCCGAAGATAGGCAATTTTTCATTTGCCATCGCCTTACGTATATTCTGCACCGCAGCATCGCAAGTATCCGGGTCGCCCGGTCCGTTAGAAATAAACAGTCCGTCAAATTCGAGTCCGTTATAATCATAATCCCAAGGTACACGAATCACCTCAACATTACGTTTCAGCAGGCAACGAATGATATTAGTCTTCACACCACAATCTACCAGGATAACCTTCTTAAATTGAGAATTGAAAGTTGAGAATTGAGAATTAAGCTGCGCATAGGAGCTATTTATGGAGAAAGTTTGTGAAGTTCCGGCAGGAAGATAGCAAATAATCTCTTTGCAAGATACACGATCTACATAATTGACGCCTGCGTATACTGCTTCAGGCACATTATCCGGTTCATCATCGAAAACGATTTTCCCCATCATTACTCCATGTTCACGAAGAACCTTAGTCAGCTCGCGCGTATCGATGCCTGTGATGCCGGTAATTTGCTCGCGTTTCAGCCAGTCGCCGAGACTTTCCACTGCGTTCCAATGGCTGTATTCATAAGAATAGTCACTTACGATAATCGCCTCCGCATGGATTTTCTCACTTTCCATAAAAGTAGCGAGTCCATTCGGTTCAATTGTAAAAGGAGGAACTCCATAGTTACCTACCAATGGAAAAGTAAGAGTCATCAACTGTCCAGCGTACGAAGGGTCAGTAAGGCTCTCCGGGTATCCGGTCATGGCGGTGTTGAAAACTACTTCGCCCGCCACCGGCTTCTCGTAGCCAAACGACTTACCGGAAAACCGGCTCCCGTCGTCAAGGATTAAAGTCACATTTCTCATTCTTATTTTTGAATCGTTGTATGGTTGTTAGAATTGATACATTTGTTCAATATAGTTGATAAACGCCTGATTCACCATTTTCATACCCCTCCCGGGGTAGGGTAATTGCCGCTAAAATACCAGTCGCCCTTATGATGCGGACAAGCCTCGTGCAGTCCTTCCAGCGGTTGATAGACGATTTCCACTTTCGCTTTTGTCCCTTTGGGCGTCAGCAGTTCCACCATCTTGGCAGAGATTTCCTCATCGGTGAACGGAGCATAGATATCCTTCACATAGTTTATCATCTGCTCTTTCGGCAGTCCCACCTGATCTTTCGATTTACGGTAGGCAGCCGCAATCACATCTTTCATATCCCGCTCCTTTAACAGTTCGACAGCAGCCCTGAAAGCGATAAATTCGCTCATCTTCGCCATATCGATGCCGTAATAGTCCGGATAACGAACTTGTGGAGAAGAAGATACAATCACGATCTTCTTCGGACCGAGACGGTCGAGAATACCGATAATACTTTGTTTCAGCGTAGTGCCACGCACAATGCTGTCATCGATAATCACCAGATTATCAACACCGGGTACAAGACTTCCGTATGTAATATCATACACATGGGCAGCCAAATCATTACGACTGTTTCCCTCGGCAATGAACGTACGGAGTTTGATGTCCTTGATCGCCACCTTTTCGCTACGGATACGGCGGGAAAGAATGACTTCCAGCTCCTCCATATTCGGGTTATGCCCTAATGCAGCAATCTGCTGCACTTTCTCCTCATTCAAGTAATCATCCAGTCCCTGCAACATTCCGTAGAAAGCCACCTCCGCAGTATTGGGAATAAAAGAAAAAACCGTATGATCGATGTCATTATTGATAGCTTTCAATATTCTCGGAACCAACTTTTCACCCAACCGTTTCCTTTCTTTATAAATATCGACGTCACTGCCACGGGAGAAATAGATACGTTCGAAAGAACAGGCATGATTTTCGCGCGGCTTGTTAATTTGCGAAGTACGGATTTTACCTTCTTTGCTGATTAACAATGCTTGCCCCGGTTGCAATTCTTTGATTTCCTCAAACGGAACATTCAAAGCAGTCTGAATCACCGGACGCTCAGAAGCCAGTACGGCTATTTCATCATCCTGATACCAGAATGCAGGCCGGATGCCCCCACGGGTCGCGGATGGCGAAAGACCGCCGCTTCCGGTCAATCCGCAGATCACGTATCCCCCATCCCATTCGCGGCTGGAAGTGCGCAACACGTTTGCCAAATCAATATATTCTTCTATATAATGGGTGATTCCCATGCCCGTAAGCCCCTCGGCTTCGGCAAGATTGAATACACGCTCCACTTCACGGTCAAGACGGTGTCCCACCTGCTCCAACATAATATATGTATCGGCATATTTACGCGGATGCTGACCAATGGCGGTGATGCGGGCAAAGATTTCATCTACATTCGTCATATTGAAATTTCCGCAGAGAGCCAGATTCTTGGCGCGCCAGTTATTTCTTCTTAAAAACGGATGCACGTACGAGATTCCGGATTTTCCCGTAGTGGAATAACGAAGATGCCCCATATATACTTCCCCGGCAAAAGGTAGGACTCGTTTGGCATACGCTGCATCGTGCAACTGTTCGGGAGTGAGATCCTTAAAATTGTTTTGAACGTTTTCAAAGATTTCCGTAATGGCTCCGGAACCTAAAGCGCGTTCACGAAACATATATTCTTCACCCGGATTTGCTTCCAGTTTCACACATGCCAGTCCCGCACCTTCCTGTCCACGGTTATGTTGCTTCTCCATCAACAGGTAGAGCTTATTAAGACCGTACATCCATGTCCCGTACTTTTTCTCGTAATACTCCAACGGTTTGAGCAAGCGTATCATGGCAACGCCACATTCATGTTTCAATTGTTCCATCTATACTATTTACGATTAGACAATTTACTATTTACGATTTAAATTACCACCTGCCAATCAAACAACTTACTATCTATCATTGATTCTTCAATCGTAAATAGTAAATTGTCAAATTGTAAATCACATTACTCTACCGTTACCGACTTCGCCAGATTTCTCGGCTGGTCTACATCCATCCCTTTGCATACCGCAATGTGGTAAGCAAGAAGTTGGAGAGGTACCGTAGTTATTAACGGATCGAGACATTCGATTGTTTCAGGAAGTTCGATACTACAATCAGCGATTTTGCTGATAACGGTATCTCCTTTCGTCACGAACGCAATCACTTTTCCCTTCCGCGCCTTGATTTCCTGAATATTGCTAAGTACTTTCTCATACAATCCGTTTTGGGTAGCAATGACTACTACCGGCATTTCGGCATCAATCAGGGCTATCGGTCCGTGCTTCATCTTCGGCAGCCGGATAACCTTCGGCGTGAATATACGATATTTCTTTCAATTTCAATCCACCTTCCAAAGCTACGGGATAACTATATCCGCGTCCCAGGTAAATAAAATTATGCGCATAAGTGAAAGTTTTCGATAACTCCGCCAAAGTATCATTCAATTCCAACACCTCTTTCATCTTTTCCGGAATATGATTTAGCTCCTGTACGATTGAAAGATAATGCTGTTCGTCAATGGTTCCTTTTTCGTTTTGGCAAGCGTCAATGCCAGCATTGCCAACACAGTGACCTGTCCGGTAAACGCTTTGGTGGAAGCCACTCCGATTTCCGGACCCACATGAATATACGAACCGGTATGAGTGGCACGGGGAATAGAGGATCCGATCGCATTGCAAATACCATATATAAATGCCCCGCGGCTTTTCGCCAATTCCACAGCAGCCAATGTATCTGCCGTCTCACCACTCTGGGAGATTGCTATCACCACATCCTGCCCGTCAATCACCGGATCACGGTAGCGGAATTCGGAAGCATACTCCACTTCCACCGGTATGCGGCAGAAACTTTCAATCAGATGCTTTCCAATCAGTCCGGCATGCCAGGAAGTTCCGCAGGCAACGATAATAAACCGCTTGGCATTCAACAGCTTTTCCCGATGATCGATCACAGCGGAAAGTACCACATTATCAGCTTCCACATTGATACGTCCGCGCATGCAATCATGAATACAATCGGGCTGTTCGAAAATCTCTTTCAACATAAAGTGCGGATATCCCCCTTTTTCCAACTGACCGAGATTGAGTTCCACCTTTTTTATTTCAGGTATCATTTCAACATTGCTCAAGTTGACCACCTTCAACTCCTTCCCCAGATTCAAGACAGCGATTTCTCCGTCTTGCAGATAAACCACTTGATTTGTATATTCTACAATCGGAGTAGCGTCCGAAGCAAGAAAGAACTCGTTCTCTCCAATCCCCACTACCAACGGACTACTCTTACGGGCAGCAATAATCTCATCAGGATGCTCTTTATCAAGAATCGCAATCGCATAAGCACCAATCACCTCCCCTAACGCCAATTGAACGGCCGTCAACAAACTGACTTGATGAGTGACTTTCATGTATTCGATTAATTGAACGAGCACCTCGGTATCGGTACTACTTTTTAAAAAATATAGCCTTTGGCTTGGAGTTTTTCTTTGAGAACGGCGTAATTTTCGATGATACCGTTATGAATGAGAGCGAGCTTTTCGGAAGAAGAGTAATGAGGGTGGGCGTTAGCGGAACAAGGTTCCCCGTGAGTAGCCCAACGAGTATGGGCAATTCCGATTGTACCGGAAATATCTTTTGTGTGACGAAATTTTCAAGATCGGAGACTTTTCCTTTCGTCTTGTACACATTTAACTGTTGGTTATCACTAATGATTGCTACCCCCGCACTGTCATATCCACGATACTCCAGTCGCTTCAACCCTTTGATAAGGATAGGGTAGGCTTTTCGTTTACCAATATAGCCTACTATTCCACACATATTATGATATTTTTATTTCGCCTGCAAATATACACATTACAAATAACATAAAGACAACAAAAAACATATTTATTTGACAGAAACGCATAAAAAAGTTTCAAACACATCAAAAAGTTAAATAATATATTATTTTTAGCTCAAAAAGAAACAAATTACAATCAGCTTCAAATAAGGATAAATAAGCTAACAAATTAAAAGTAAATTTCCTGTTTTTAATAACAAATTTAAAAGAATAAAGATTCCTATTCTTATTTCGCGTCACACAAAACTAAATTTTACTATCATTTTGAAATTAAAACACTAACTTTGCCAAACAATTTGATACATCAAATAGGTATTATCATACAATAAAGCTAGTAAGAATGAAGAAACAAGAACTTTTTAACAACGTAACAGAAGGATCCCCCTACCAACGACAGCCTGGACTAATGGGCTTGTATGACGCGGCATACGAACACGATGCCTGCGGGGTTGGTATGCTGGTAAACATTCATGGAGAAAAGTCACACGACATTGTTGAGTCGGCTTTAAAGGTATTAGAGAACATGCGCCACCGCGGTGCCGAAGGTGCGGATAACAAAACCGGCGACGGGGCAGGTATCATGCTTCAAATTCCGCATGAGTTTATTTTATTACAAGGTATTCCTGTCCCCGAAAAAGGACGGTACGGCACAGGATTGTTATTTTTGCCGAAAAACGAAAAAGACCAGGCAGCTATTCTAAGTATTATTATTGAAGAAATTGAAAAAAGAAGGACTCACATTGATGCATTTGCGCAATGTGCCCACCTGCCCTGAAATCCTCAGGAGAATCTGCTCTGGCAAACGAACCAGACATCAAGCAAGTATTCATCACCGGATTTACAGAAACGGAAACTGCCGACCGGAAGTTATACCTGATCCGGAAAAGAATCGAAAATAAAGTCAGATTGTCATCTATTCCGGCAAAAGACGATTTTTATGTTGTGTCGCTCTCTACCAAAAGCATTATATATAAAGGTATGCTTTCATCATTACAACTGCGCAACTACTATCCGGACCTGACAAATAGCTATTTTACCAGCGGACTGGCATTGGTGCACTCTCGTTTCAGTACCAATACATTCCCCTACATGGGGATTGGCACAGCCGTTCCGTCTGCTGGCACACAACGGTGAAATCAATACTATCCGTGGTAACCGAGGATGGATGGAAGCCCGTGAAAGTGTACTCTCCACTCCCACTTTAGGCGATATAAAAGAAATACGCCCGATCATACAGCCGGGTATGAGCGACAGTGCTTCTCTGGATAATGTGCTAGAGTTTCTGGTCATGTCAGGATTAAGTCTGCCTCATGCAATGGCTATGCTCGTACCGGAATCTTTCAACGAGAAGAATCCGATCAGTGAAGACCTGAAAGCATTCTATGAATACCATTCTATCCTGATGGAACCTTGGGACGGACCGGCAGCCTTGCTTTTCAGCGACGGACGATTTGCAGGTGGTATGCTCGACCGTAACGGCCTGCGCCCTGCCCGCTATCTGATCACTAAAAACGATATGATGGTAGTAGCTTCGGAAGTCGGTGTGATGGATTTCGAACCGGGAGACATCAAAGAAAAAAGGTCGTTTACAGCCCGGTAAGATTTTGCTGGTAGATACGGAAAAAGGTGAAATTTATTATGATGGCGAACTGAAAAACAGTTGGCTGAAGCCAAACCTTACCGCACCTGGTTGTCTACGAACCGAATCGAACTGGATGAACTGAAAAGCGGACGCAAAGTACCTCATCATGTAGAAAACTACGACTGTATGCTTCGCACTTTCGGCTACTCCAAGAGGATATCGAAAAACTGATTATGCCGATGGCAAGTAGCGGAGCAGAACCGATCAACTCAATGGGCAATGACACTCCGCTAGCCGTACTTTCAGATAAGCCGCAGTTGCTTTACAACTATTTCCGTCAGCAATTTGCACAAGTAACCAATCCGCCTATTGACCCGCTTCGCGAAGAACTGGTGATGTCATTAACTGAATACATCGGGGCAGTCGGCATGAATATTCTGACACCCAGCGAAAGTCATTGTAAAATGGTACGCCTGAACCACCCGATTTTGAGCAATACACAACTGGATATTCTTTGTAATATCCGGTACAAAGGCTTCAAAACGGTCAAACTGCCCTATGTTATTTGAAGCAGCGAAAGGGAAAGCCGGATTGCAGGAGGCACTGGCCCATCTTTGTAAAATGGCGGAAGAATCTGTGACGGAAGGCGTAAACTACATTGTCCTGACCGACCGTGACGTGGATATTACCCATGCCACTATTCCTTCATTGCTGGCAGTAAGCGCTGTTCATCACCATCTGATTTCAGTCGGTAAACGGGTGCAAACGGCATTGATCGTAGAAAGCGGTGAAATACGTGAAGTGATGCACGCCGCGTTATTGTTGGGTTTCGGAGCAAGTGCCCTGAATCCTTACATGGCATTTGCCGTTCTCGACCGCTTGGTTAAAGACAGGGATATTCAGTTGGATTATGCCACTGCTGAAAAGAATTATATCAAATCCATCTGCAAAGGCTTGTTTAAAATCATGAGTAAAATGGGGATCTCTACGATCCGCTCCTATCGTGGTGCTAAAATTTTCGAAGCTGTCGGTTTGAGTGAAGAGTTGAGCAAGGCTTATTTCGGAGGACTCGGTTCACCGATCGGAGGTATCCGTCTGGAAGAAATAGCCAGAGATGCCATTGCTTTCCATAAAGATGGATTTGAAGGTATTAAAAATGAAGAGTTATTAAAAAACAACGGTTTGTATGCTTTCCGTAAAGATGGAGAAAAGCACGCATGGAATCCGGAAACAATCAGCACGCTGCAATTGGCTACACGACTGGGGAGTTATAAGAAATTTAAAAGTACACCCATCTGGTAGACGAAAAAAAGAGAAGCCTATTTTCCTTCGTGACTTTCTGGGATTCCGTCGTAATCCTATTTCTATCGATCAGGTGGAACCGGTGGAAAATATTCTGCATCGTTTCGTCACGGGGGCCATGTCTTTTGGTTCTATCAGCAAAGGAGGCTCATGAGGCAATGGCTATTGCCATGAATAAAATTCACGGGCGCAGTAATACCGGTGAAGGTGGTGAAGATGCCGCGCGTTTCCAACCGTTGCCGGATGGCAGTTCTTCACGAAGTGCAATCAAGCAGGTAGCTTCCGGTCGTTTCGGTGTAACGGCAGAATATCTGGTTAATGCGGACGAAATTCAAATCAAGATAGCACAGGGAGCCAAACCGGGTGAAGGGGACAACTACCGGGATTTAAAGTGAATGATCTGATTGCAAAAACACGCCATTCCATTCCGCGAATCTCACTGATCTCTCCCCACCTCATCATGATATTTATTCGATTGAGGATTTGGCACAATTAATCTTCGATTTGAAAAATGTAAATCCACAGGCCAAAATCAGTGTGAAACTGGTAGCAGAAAGCGGTGTCGGTACAATTGCCGCCGGTGTGGCAAAAGCAAAGGCGGACCTAATTGTCATCTCCGGCGCTGAAGGGGGTACGGGTGCTTCTCCTGCTTCTTCTATCCGCTATGCGGGTATCTCACCGGAATTAGGATTGAGCGAGACACAGCAAACATTGGTTCTGAACGGACTTCGTGGCCAAATAGTCCTGCAAGCCGACGGACAGCTGAAAACCGGACGGGATATCATCTTAATGGCATTAATGGGTGCCGAAGAATATGGTTTCGCCACCTTCCGCATTAATCGTATTGGGTTGTGTAATGATGCGTAAATGTCATCAGAACACTTGTCCGGTAGGAGTAGCCACGCAGAATGGGGAATTACGCAAACGCTTTCATGGGCGCAGCGAATATCTTATCAACTTTTTCACCTTCCTGGCACAGGAAGTCCGTGAATATCTGGCGGAAATGGGATTCACCCGGATGGATGACATCATCGGACGTACAGACTTAATCGAACGCAAGTCCGATGCCAATGACCCGAATCCGAAGCATACTTTAATCGACTTCACCAAATTGCTGGCACGCATTGATAACAACGCGGCTATCCGCCATGTCATCGATCAGGATCACGGTGTTTCTACTGTAAAGGATGTAACCCTCATTGATGCGGCACAAGAAGCTATCGAACATGAGAAAGAGATTTCTTTAGAATATACGATTGCCAATACAGACCGTGCAATAGGTGCTATGCTTTCCGGAGTGATCGCCAAGAAATACGGTGCCAAAGGATTGCCGGAACATACGCTGAATGTGAAGTTCAAAGGCTCGGCAGGTCAGTCTTTCGGGAGCTTTCCTCGTACCGGGAGTTAACTTTAAACTGGAAGGTGAAGCGAACGATTACCTGGGTAAAGGATTGAGCGGCGGACGCATCTCCGTATTGCCTCCTATCCGCAGCAACTTCGAAGCCGAAAAAAATACAATCGCCGGTAATACCTTGCTTTATGGCGCAACAAGCGGTGAAGTATATATCAACGGCCGTGTAGGGAGAACGTTTCGCTGTTCGTAACTCCGGCGCAGTCGCCGTAGTGGAAGGTGTAGGTGACCACTGTTGCGAATACATGACCGGAGGTCGTGTGGTAGTCCTCGGGCAAACCGGACGTAACTTTGCAGCCGGTATGAGTGGCGGTGTGGCTTATGTATGGAACAAGGACGGCAACTTCGATTATTTCTGCAACATGGAAATGGTGGAACTGTCACTGATCGAAGAAGCCAGCTACCGGAAGGAGCTGCACGAACTAATCCGCCAACATTATCTGTACACAGGCTCAAAACTAGCCCGTACCATGCTTGACAACTGGAATCATTATGCAGACCAGTTCATCCAAGTAGTACCCATCGAATACAAAAAAGTACTGCAGGAAGAACAAATGAGAAAGTTACAACAAAAAATTGCAGATATGCAAAGAGACTATTAGATTTACAATTTGACTATTTACAATTTACTATTTGAATGTATAGTCTGTAAATAGTCAAATAGCAAATGACAAGATAGTCTAGAAATAGTAAATTGTAAATCGTCAAATAGTAAATAACAAGATGGGAAATCCTAAAGCATTTCTAAATATAGCTCGGCAGGAGGCGGGATATCGCCCTGTGAGCGAGCGAATCACTGACTATAGTCAGGTGGAACAGACATTGAATACAAATAGCCGTAAATTGCAGGCGTCACGCTGTATGGATTGCGGCGTACCTTTCTGTCATTGGGCATGCCCGATAGGAAATAAACAACCGGAATGGCAGGATGCATTATACAAAGGAAAATGGAAGGAGGCTTACGAAGTATTGTCATCTACTTGCGATTTTCCGGAATTTACAGGACGTATCTGTCCTGCCCTTTGCGAGAAATCGTGTGTGTTGAAACTTTCCTGCGATCAGCCGGTGACTATTCGCGAGAATGAAGCAGCTATCGTGGAAGCGGCTTTTCGTGAAGGATATATACAGGTAAAGACGCCGAGAAGAAACGGAAAGAAAGTGGCGGTGATTGGTGCGGGTCCTGCCGGATTGGTAGTGGCTAATCAGCTGAATTTAAAAGGATATAGCGTTACTTTATTTGATAAGGATGAAGCTCCCGGAGGATTATTACGATTTGGTATTCCTAATTTCAAACTGGATAAGAATGTAATTGACCGACGGATGAAGATATTGGCTGCAGAAGGAATACAGTTTGAAATGGGAGTAGAAATAGACGTCAATCATTTGCCGGAAGGATTCGACGCTTACTGCATCTGTACCGGAACACCGGCAGCACGTGACTTGAGTATTCCGGGACGGGAGTTGAAAGGAATCCATTTCGCACTGGAAATGCTGGCGCAGCAGAACAGGATTCTGGCAGGACAGACTTTCCCCAAAGACAAGTTGGTAAATGCCAAAGGCAAAAAGGTTCTCGTGATAGGTGGCGGTGATACAGGTTCCGACTGTATCGGAACCAGCGTGCGACAAGGAGCCGTCAGTGTCACGCAAATTGAGATTATGCCCAAACCTCCCGTCGGCCACAATCCTTCTACGCCCTGGCCGCAATGGCCGGTAGTTTTCAAAACGACCTCCAGCCATGAAGAAGGTTGTACCCGTCGCTGGTGCCTGACTTCCAATCAGTTTCTCGGAAAGAATGGAAAAGTGACAGGCGTAGAAGTGGAAGAAGTGGAATGGATTCCGGCAACAGATGGCGGACGTCCCACGATGAAACCGACAGGAAAAAAGGAAGTCATCGAAGCTGATATGGTATTATTGGCAATGGGATTCCTGAAACCGGAGCAACCGAAATTTGCCAGAGAACGTATTCCTAGCCGGTGATGCAGAGACTGGTGCCAGCCTCGTCGTACGTGCCATGGCAGGAGGAAGAAAAGCGGCTGCAGAAATAGACACTTATTTGACGAAATAATCTCCGAAGTAAGGAATACTAAGAAGTCTGACTGCTATTATCGGTTCGTTCCACCTAGGTGGAACTTAAGGATAACCTAGGTAGAATTTAAAGACAACCATGGTGGAACGAAAAGTCAACCTAGGTAGAACGAATAAATAATAGCAATCGGGCTTCTTAGAAATAGCGAATAAACAATCAACATATTCAATCACCCCCAAAAACTTAAAGTTATGTGTGGAATAGCAGGTATACTCAACATCAAAGTTCAAACGAAAGAACTAAGAGATAAAGCACTGAAAATGGCCCAGAAGATCCGTCATCGCGGACCGGACTGGAGCGGTATCTACGTAGGCGGAAGCGCCATTCTGGCACACGAACGTCTTTCTATTGTTGACCCGCAAAGCGGAGGACAGCCCTTATACTCTCCCGATCATAAACAGGTGCTCGCCGTCAACGGTGAGATTTACAATCACCGTGATATTCGCGCTAAATATGCGGGAAAATATAACTTTCAAACCGGAAGTGACTGTGAGGTAATTCTTGCCCTTTACAAAGATAAAGGCATCCATTTTTCCTGGAAGATATTAGCGGTATCTTTGCTTTTGTTCTTTATGATGAAGAAAAGGATGAATTTCTGATTGCCCGTGATCCGATAGGGGTTATTCCTTTATATATAGGAAAAGATAAAGAAGGAAGAATCTACTTCGGCAGCGAACTGAAAGCACTTGAAGGATTTTGCGACGAATATGAAGTATTCCTTCCCGGACATTATTTCCATAGCAAAGAAGGAAAAATGAAACGTTGGTATTCGCGCGACTGGACAGAATATGAAACTGTCAAAGAGAATGATGCACAAACCGAGGATGTGAAAGTGGCATTGGAAGAGGCTGTGCACCGCCAGTTAATGAGTGACGTACCGTATGGAGTGTTGCTTTCGGGCGGGTTGGATAGTTCCGTTATCTCTGCCATTGCCAAAAAAAAATATGCGGCAAAACGTATAGAAACAGACGGTGCAAGTGATGCGTGGTGGCCTCAACTTCACTCTTTCGCCATCGGTCTCAAAGGGCGCGCCCGATTTGATTAAAGCGCGTGAGGTGGCCGAATATATCGGTACCGTCCATCATGAGATCAACTACACCGTTCAGGAAGGTCTGGATGCTGTTCGCGATGTAATTTATTTCATCGAGACGTATGATGTAACTACCGTACGCGCTTCCACTCCCATGTATTTATTAGCGCGTGTCATCAAATCAATGGGGATCAAAATGGTGTTGAGCGGTGAAGGTGCTGATGAAGTTTTCGGGGGGTATCTGTATTTCCACAAGGCCCCTACTCCACAGGCATTTCACGAAGAAACAGTACGTAAACTTTCAAAGTTACACATGTACGATTGCCTCCGTGCCAACTAAAAGTTTGTCAGCATGGGGAGTAGAAGGACGCGTCCCTTTCCTTGATAAAGAATTTCTCGACGTGGCAATGAACCTGAACCCGAAAGCTAAAATGTGCCCCGGAAAGGAAATTGAGAAACGAATTGTTCGCGAAGCCTTTGCCGATATGTTACCGGAAAGTGTGGCTTGGAGACAGAAAGAGCAGTTCAGTGACGGTGTAGGATATTCATGGATTGACACATTGAGGGAAATCACAGCAGCTGCCGTGAGCGATGAGCAAATGGAACATGCTGCCGAACGCTTCCCCATCCATACTCCGCAAAACAAGGAAGAATACTATTATCGTAGTATCTTTGAAGAGCATTTCCCCAGTGAAAGTGCAGCACGCAGCGTACCGAGTGTTCCCAGTGTGGCCTGTTCCACAGCAGAAGCACTGGCATGGGATATTGCTTTCAGGAATCTGAACGAGCCTAGCGGACGTGCTGTGAAAGGAATACATGAAGAGGCCTATACTTAACTGATAAAAATAACGGAAAGAGCAGATTTGTTATTCTTTTGTAGCATTTCTATTCTAAAATCCCAAGGATTAACGCAGATTAGCATATTATTGTCTGATTTGCGTTTTCTTTTTTTATAATTTTGAGGCCAAACCCAATTAAATCTATCAAACTTTTAAAAGACCAAACAAATGAATTAAAAAAAATGATGATGGCTTCTGCCCTTCTAATGGCTGCTTGTTGTATGCAGGCACAGACAAAAGTAATAGCTCACCGCGGTTTCTGGAAAACTCCGGGATCATCGCAGAACAGTATTTCATCACTTCTAAAAGCAGACTCCATCGGTTGTTACGGTTCAGAATTTGACGTATGGATTGCGAAGGATAACAAGTTGGTGGTCAACCATGATCCTGTATACAAGATGAGACCGATGGAGTATTCCAAAGGTGACGCACTGACCGGACTTAAATTATCCAACGGAGAAAACTTACCTAGCCTGGAACAGTATCTGGAAACCGGAAAAAACTGTAAAACCCAATTGATTCTCGAACTGAAAGCGCATAGCAACAAGAAACGTGAAACCAAAGCCGTACAGGGAATCCTTGCCATGGTGAAGAAAATGGGACTGGAAAACCGCATGGAATATATCACGTTCTCCTACATGCCATGAAAGAGTTTATCCGTCTGGCTCCTGCCGGTACTCCGGTATATTACCTTAACGGAGAATTGACTCCCAAAGAGTTGAAAGAACTTGGCGCTGCCGGTCTGGATTATCACATGGGAGTGATTAAGAAACACCCCGAATGGATCAAAGAAGCCCATGATCTCGGACTGAAAGTCAATGTATGGACTGTGGACGAAGTGGAAGATATGAAATCGCTGATCGAACAGAAAGTAGATTTCATTACCACCAACGAACCAGTCATCTTACAAGAAGAACTGAAAAAACATCAATAAGATAAAATCATTACAAAGTAAACTATTTAATATCCGTCTTTAAAGAAACAGCTCGTTCCTTTAAAAGAAACAGGATGTTTCTCGGTGTCGAACGGGTGGTTCCTTTTAAAGGAACCACCCGTTTCTTTTAAAGGAAAAATGAGCTTTCATAACAAACTAAATACCAGCATATTAAGAACACTCATTTTTTTCATTTGAAAAAGAAAAAGGTCATTTTCATATATGCCAATAAAAAGATTACAAACGATTTACTGGAAATCATCTAATACCTCTTTCAACTCTCCTACCGTAAGCTCTCCTACCTGCCTCCACAATTCATGTCCTTTATGCAATAAAAGAAAGGCGGGCACTGTTTCTACATTATGCGCATCGGCTATTGTTCTATTTTCTTCAGCATTCACTCTTATCAATTCTACAGTTCTCTTTTCGTAAGTCCGAAGCACAGGACCTATCCACTCATAATGAGGTGACCAGTCGGCATAAAATACTACCAACACCAAATGGTTGGTCTTAGCTGCTGTTTCTAATTGTTTCTCTATATTCATATCTCTACGTTTTTATATTAATGATAGTGCTAAAACAATGAATACAGAAAAAGGTTCTTCAGCATATCCGGCGAGCAATATGATAGATAAATAGGGGTTTTCACTTTCATATCGTCAAAAGGAAAAGGATATATTTCTTGTTTTTATAGCGGATTTCACCGATTATCAAGGCTAAATATTCTTCATATATTATGAAAGAATATGCAAAGCAATTCGTTCAAATAACAGTTTATTAATATATAAATAGGTATAATTTCAAATTATAACTAAACATAGCCGTATATAAAGCGATTATAAGTTTGAAGAAAATAAATAGATATTAGATATACTTTTTTTAGTAAAATATAAAGCAAAAAGTCATATCTTTGCATTGTAATAAAACAAAAGGATACAACAACCAATTAATAAAGAACAAAATGACAACCAAGATTAAGTTCACAAAAATGCATGGAGCAGGTAATGACTACATATATGTAGATACTACCCGATATCCGATAGCAGCCCCTGAAAAGAAAGCAATCGAATGGAGCAAGTTTCATACGGGAATTGGAAGTGACGGACTTATATTGATTGGTGGTTCTGACAAAGCAGATTTCAGTATGCGCATATTTAATGCAGATGGTTCGGAAGCAATGATGTGTGGCAATGGAAGCCGTTGTGTAGGCAAGTATGTATACGAATACGGCTTGACTGACAAAACAGAAATTACGCTGGATACACGATCTGGAATAAAAATTCTGAAACTGCATATAGAGGAGAAAAACAGTTAGTGCAGTCACCGTAGACATGGGTAGCCCGTTGGAAACAGACGAGATTCAGTGGGGAGGAAAGTATCCTTTCCGGTCGACCAAAGTATCAATGGGTAATCCGCATCTCGTCACATTTGTTGAGGACATCACCCGGATTGATTTACCGGAAATCGGTCCTGCACTGGAGAATCATCCTCTTTTTCCCAATAGAACTAATGTGGAGTTTGCACAGATTGTCGGCAAAGACACCATACGGATGAGGGTATGGGAAAGAGGATCGGGAATCACTCAAGCTTGCGGGACAGGTGCTTGTGCCACAGCAGTAGCCGCCTTCATCAACGGACTTACAGGAAGAAAAAGCGATGTAATCATGGATGGAGGGACAGTTACCATTGAATGGGATGAAATCTCCGGGCATATATTAATGACCGGACCGGCAACCAAAGTTTTCGATGGGGAGATTGAGGATAAGTAATAAATAAGTATTAGTAAGTATCAGATATTAAGTATTAAGTATTAAGTATTAGGTATCAGGTATTAGATTTTGCAGAACTTAAAACAATAACAATATGGCATTAGTAAACGAACATTTTTTGAAATTACCGGGGAGCTATTTGTTCTCGGATATAGCGAAGAAGGTAAATACATTCAAAATAACGCATCCGAAGCAGGATATTATCCGGTTGGGTATCGGTGATGTCACCCAACCGCTTCCGAAAGCGTGTATCGAAGCCATGCACAAAGCGGTAGAAGAGCTGGCCAGCAAAGATACATTCCGCGGATATGGTCCTGAACAGGGATATGATTTTCTGATTGAAGCAATTATAAAAAATGACTTTATTCCACGTGGGATTCACTTCTCGGCATCCGAGATATTTGTCAACGACGGTGCCAAAAGCGATACGGGCAATATCGGAGATATCCTCCGGCACGATAACAGTGTCGGTGTAACAGACCCTATTTACCCGGTTTACATTGACAGTAACGTTATGTGCGGACGCGCCGGAGTACTGGAAGAAGGAACAGGTAAATGGAGCAACGTTACTTATATGCCTTGCACAAGTGAGAACAACTTTATTCCGAAAATTCCGGACAAACGGATAGACATTGTTTATCTCTGCTATCCGAACAACCCGACAGGGAACCACCTTAACCAAACCGGAACTGAAAAAGTGGGTGGACTATGCCTTGGCAAACGATACACTGATTCTGTTCGATGCCGCTTACGAGGCATATATCCAGGACGAGAATGTCCCCCCCACTCTATCTATGAGATTAAAGGGAGCTAAAAAGTGCGCGATTGAATTCCGTAGTTTTTCAAAGACAGCCGGTTTCACAGGAGTACGTTGCGGATATACCGTAGTACCAAAAGAACTCACTGCCGCCACTCTGGAAGGTGATCGCATACCACTCAACAGATTATGGAACCGTCGCCAGTGTACTAAGTTTAACGGCACTTCTTATATTACCCAACGGGCAGCAGAAGCCGTTTACAGTGCAGAAGGCAAAGCACAGATTAAAGAAACAATCGGCTATTATATGACCAACGCCCAAATTATGAAAGAGGGATTGGAAGCCACAGGACTGAAAGTGTATGGAGGCGTCAATGCTCCATACTTGTGGGTGAAAACCCCGAACGGGCTCTCGTCCTGGCGATTCTTCGAACAGATGTTGTATGAAGCCAATGTAGTAGGAACCCCCGGTGTAGGTTTCGGCCCCAGCGGTGAGGGATATATCCGACTGACAGCATTCGGCGATCACAATGATTGTATGGAAGCAATGAGAAGAATAAAAAACTGGCTATAAGATAGTATTTTGCGCGCTACTATATAAATGGACCGTACATCCACATTTTTCTAACTTAAAGGTAAAAAGACGATGAAAACGACGATTAACAGCAAATTGGGGGTAATAACAGTAGCATTATTACTGACAGGGTTTGCTCCATCCGCAATGTTGGCGCAGGATAAAGTAGAAGCCTCCGTAGGAGCCGACTTGGTAAGTGGTTATATCTGGCGTGGCCAGGATTTAGGCGGAATCAGCGTCCAGCCTTCACTAGGAATCACTTACAAAGGGTTTATCACTCGGAGCATGGGGATCAGTAGGGGTTCGAATCGACAGATACAGAAAGAGTTCGATTTAACTCTCGGTTATTCGACGGGTGGTTTTAGCGTTTCAGTGACGGATTATTGGTTTAATACCCAAACAGCAACTAACAAGTAAATTTTAAATACGGAGCTCATTCAACGGCACATGTATTTGAAGCACAAATGGGATATGACTTCGGTCCGCTAGCCGTCAACTGGTATACAAACTTTGCAGGTGCCGACGGCGTGAAAGAAAATGGCAAAAGGGCTTATTCTTCTTACCTCGCACTTAGCGCACCATTCAAATTGGGAGGTCTCGACTGGACAGTAGATTTAGGTATGGTTCCTTGGGAGACGACTTTCTATAATGGATACACAAGTGGGTTCTGCGTATCAGACGTAAGTATCGGAGCTTCCAAAGAAATCAAAATAACAGATTCTTTCTCCCTCCCGGCATTTGCCAAAGTATCAGTAAATCCACGTACGGAAGGCGCTTACTTCACATTCGGATTAAGTTTTTAGGAGAGAGAATATAGAATATCAAAGAGCGTATAGGGATAGAACAGGTAGTTAGAGTTTAGATTTTATCGGTTTGTTGTATGGTAACCTACTATGGCTGCCCCCTGTACCTCTTTCTTTTTACAGGTCAACACTAATATTTAAGGTATATGAAAAAGATTGAAGCTATCATCCGTAAAACCAAATTCGAGGACGTGAAAAGACGCTCTGCTCGAAGCGGACATTGAATGGTTCTCTTACTACGATGTAAGAGGGATTCGGTAAAGCACGGCAAGGACGTATCTACCGTGGCGTAGTTTATGACACCAGCACCATTGAACGAATTTTGATCTCTATTGTCGTGCGCGACAAGAATGCCGAAAACTGTACAAGCCATTATTAAAGCGGCACAAACCGGAGAAATCGGAGACGGACGTATTTTCGTCATCCCTATTGAAGACGCTATCCGCATCCGTACCGCCGAACGTGGCGATATAGCCCTATACAATGCTGAACAAGAACGCTAATCCGGCAACCAGCAATATGCCGAGGCCAGATTCCCATGCGGATTAAACGTTGATGGCATATATGAAAAAGATATAATATTACTAATAACAGGCATTTAATAAGATAATTCATTATGGATACAAAATATAAAAGCCATAGCTTCGTAAAGCTGTGGATAGCCACTACCATGTTTATGTTATGCTGTTTTGCCACCGGCACGCTAGCACAAGACGCAGTTGTTGCAGATACTATTACAACGGTGGTAGAGACGACAACTGAAATTACAGCAGCTCCTGCCGAGACTGACGCAGAAACCCCTGATACAATTGGTGAACTGGCCTTAGGACTGAATACGGTCTGGATGTTGCTTGCAGCAATGCTGGTATTTTTTATGCAACCGGGATTTGCACTTGTTGAAGCTGGGTTCACAAGAGTAAAAGAATACCGCCAATATTCTGATGAAGAACTTTGTAGATTTCATGTTCGGCTCTTTACTATACTGGTTTATCGGTTTCGGGTTTATGTTTGGCGCAGGCGAATTCATCGGAATGCCTCACTTCTTCGACCTTTCTTTCATGGACAACGGTCTTCCCAGAGAAGGTTTTCTGGTTTTCCAGACCGTATTCTGTGCAACAGCAGCCACGATTGTATCAGGAGCCATGGCAGAACGTACAAAATTCTCTATGTATATCGTCTACACCATCTTTATCAGTGTACTGATATATCCGATATCCGGTCACTGGACATGGGGTGGCGGCTGGTTGATGAACGGTGAAGAGGGGTCTTTCATGATGAATCTTTTCGGAACGACATTCCATGACTTTCGCCGGTTCTACCGTTGTTCACTCTGTAGGTGGTTGGATTGCTCTGGTAGGCGCTGCTATTCTTGGTCCCCGTATCGGTAAATATGGCAAAGACGGTAAGTCAAGAGCTATTCCGGGACACAACCTGACAATTGCCGCACTAGGTGTATTTATCCTTTGGTTCGGATGGTTCGGATTCAACCCCGGATCACAGTTGGCAGCAAGTACCGAAACTGATGCAATTGCAATCTCCCATGTATTTCTGACAACAAATCTGGCGGCCTGTGCCGGTGGCTTCTTTGCACTGGCGATGAGCTGGATGAAATATGGCAAACCGTCTTTATCACTGACACTGAATGGTGTCTTGGCAGGTCTGGTAGGTATCACAGCAGGATGTGACGCAGTATCTCCCGCAGGAGCAGCCTTGATAGGTGCGATATGTGGTGTCGTAATGATATTCTCCGTTGACTTCATTGACAAGATTTTAAAGATAGACGATCCGGTGGGCGCATCTTCCGTACATGGTGTGTGCGGTTTTTTAGGAACGATTCTCACAGGTTTGTTCTCTACCAGCGAAGGTTTATTCTATGGATACGGTTTCGGATTCCTCGGTGCACAACTATTCGGAGCACTGGTTGTCGGAGTCTGGGCGGCAGGTATGGGATTCATTATCTTCAAAGTACTCGACAAGATTCACGGACTTCGCGTTCCGGCACGTGTCGAAGAAGAAGGTCTCGACATCTACGAACACGGAGAGTCCGCTTACAACTAAATGAAACAGATTATCAACTCTAACATATTTAACAACAAATCAAATTAGGTATTATGTCAAAACTAAGATTCAGAGTCGTAGAGACAGCTTTCAAAAAGAAAGCTGTTGAAGTAGCAACACCTGCCGAACGCCCTTCGGAGTATTTCGCTAAGTATGTATTCAACAGTGAAAAAATGTTCAAGTACCTTCCAAGCAAGGTATACAACGCACTGATTGACGCTATTGACAATGGTGCCCCGCTAGACCGCAGCATCGCTGATGAAGTAGCTGCCGGAATGAAAAAATGGGCTGTCGAAATGGGTGTCACTCATTACACTCACTGGTTTGCACCGCTCACCGAAGGTACGGCAGAAAAGCATGACGCTTTCGTCGAACATGACGGCAAAGGTGGCATGATGGAAGAATTTACAGGCAAACTGCTTGTGCAGCAAGAACCGGATGCTTCTTCTTTCCCGAACGGCGGTATCCGTAACACTTTCGAAGCCCGCGGATACAGCGCATGGGACCCCTCATCACCTGCATTTTTCATTGTAGATGATACGCTTTGCATCCCAACTGTGTTTATCGCATATACCGGTGAAGCTCTCGACTATAAAGCTCCCTTGCTGAAAGCATTGCGGGCTGTAGATAAAGCTGCTGTAGACGTATGTCGTTACTTCAACCCGGAAGTGAAAAAAGTAGTTGCTTACTTGGGCTGGGAACAGGAATACTTCCTAGTAGACGAAGGATTGTATGCCGCACGTCCGGACTTACTAATGACCGGACGTACTTTGATGGGACATGACAGTGCCAAAAACCAGCAGTTGGAGGATCACTACTTTCGGTGCTATCCCCACCCGCGTAGCCGCATTTATGAAAGACCTTGAAATTGAAGCGTTGAAACTGGGTATTCCTGTAAAGACCCGTCATAACGAGGTAGCTCCGAATCAATTCGAATTAGCTCCTATCTTCGAAGAATGTAACTTGGCCAACGACCATAACTTGCTGATTATGTCATTGATGCGTAAGGTAAGTCGCCGTCATGGTTTCCGCGTACTGCTTCATGAAAAGCCCTTCAAAGGTGTCAATGGTTCGGGTAAACACAACAACTGGTCTTTGGGTACTGATACAGGTATCTTATTGATGGGACCGGGTAAGACTCCGGAAGACAATCTGCGTTTTGTTACATTTGTTGTCAATACATTGATGGCAGTTTATCATCATAACGGATTGCTGAAAGCTTCTATCTCCAGCGCTACCAACGCCCACCGTCTGGGAGCTAATGAGGCACCTCCTGCCATCATCTCCTCTTTCCTCGGGAAGCAATTGTCGCAGGTATTGGATCATATCGAGAACAGTACGAAAGATGATTTGATCAGCCTTAGCGGTAAACAGGGAATGAAGTTGGATATTCCGCAGATTCCAGAATTATTGATTGATAATACTGACCGTAACCGTACCTCTCCTTTTGCTTTCACCGGAAACCGTTTTGAGTTCCGTGCCGTAGGTTCCGAGGCAAACTGTGCGTCTGCCATGATTGCATTGAACTCTGCCGTAGCAGACCAATTGGTGAAGTTTAAGAAAGATGTGGATGCTTTGATTGAAAAAGGAGAACCTAAAGTGTCTGCCATTCTCGAAATTATCCGTGGATATATCAAGGAATGTAAAGCGATTCATTTTGACGGCAATGGTTACAGCGACGAATGGAAGAAAGAAGCCGCCCGCCGTGGACTGGATTGCGAAACCAGTGTTCCTGTTATCTTCGACAATTACCTGAAACCGGAAACAATTGCCATGTTCGAAGCTACCGGTGTAATGACAAAGAAAGAACTGGAAGCCCGTAACGAGGTGAAATGGGAAACTTATACGAAGAAAATCCAGATTGAGGCACGCGTATTGGGTGATTTGGCTATGAACCATATCATTCCGGTGGCCACTCAATATCAAACAGATTTAATTAATAATGTCTATAAGATGCAATCTCTTTTCCCGGCAGAAAAGGCAGCGAAATTGTCTGCTAAAAACCTGGAACTTATTGAAGAGATTGCCGACCGCACAGCTTTCATCAAGGAGCATGTAGATGCAATGATTGAGGCTCGTAAGGTTGCAAACAAGATAGAAAGCGAACGGGAAAAAAAGCCATTGCCTACCACGACACGATCGTTCCGGCACTGGAAGAAATCCGTTACCACATCGATAAGTTGGAACTCATTGTTGACAACCAGATGTGGACGCTTCCGAAATACAGGGAACTGTTATTTGTGAGATAGAAAAAAGAACGGTGAACGATAAACTGTAAACGGTGAACAAACTGCATTATCATTGCAGAATATTCACCGTTAGCCGTTCACTGTTATTGAAATTATCTATTTCTTTTGTTGGTTGTTTTAAGTTTGCGGGGAGGGGTGCTGTGAAGCAGTCCTCTTCTTTTTTTTATTCGATTATCTTTGCATCCTCAATATCATCATCGTCATGTACCACCGGAGCCTTCGGGCGGCGACGGGCAAACTTGAACCAGTTTATCAATTCGGAAAGAGAATAAACCAAACTGCTGATACCAATAATTATAAATGCAGTATTACGCGCTCCTGTCGGATTGAACAAAGCGATGATACCCGCAATAAGAATCAATGAAGGAACCAGATAAAACGCTCCGGAACGGGCATCCACCGACGTGCCATCGATAAAGAGGCAATCTGCTGCACACCTCCCATGATCAGGATAAAGCCCAAAAGGAACATCAGGACGTCTGCAAAAAACTCAGGCATCACAATCAGCCAAAGTCCGAATAATAAGCTACCGATTCCTTCTATCGGAAAACGGGGAGCAGCTTCACCTTCCGGTCTTTTCCGGCCGAAATAGCCAAAAAGGCTGCTAACTCCGGGAATCAAGAAGGCAACTCCTATCGTAATGACAATATAGCTGGCAGCCGCATTAGGCCAAATCACGAGTACCAATCCAATCACAAGTGCGAAGAGAATACGAATAAGGGAATAATTCATTGTTTTCATAAATTCTATTTTTTAACCGAGTCTGTTCCAATACTTTTGCGAATATAAGTGTTTCTACTGACATATAAAAATAACAAATAAACATTGTAATAAGTTCGTAATATGTTACGATATGAAAAAAAGGTGATCAATATTTGGAAAAGTCCTCGTATTAATCACCTTTTTTATATTTTAGTAAATATAATATTATGATACCTTGTTTTTTATAAAATCAATAGCTTAATACTTCATTACCTTATTACTGCTTACAGTATTATACCAGTCAGTATTCATGACCTGATCATGCGCCCAGTCGGCGAACTTAGCATATGCATCCGTTATCACTGTTGTCTCTGTAGGATAAGCAAATTTTTCAGGAACGCAAAGAGCCCATGTATTATTAACCGCCTTGATTACATCCAGCACTTCCTTATCAGCCAATTGGCCGTTCGCTGTAGGCGAATTAAATTGATTCAGATGAATTTCCGTTCTCTTCTGAGCTCCCCCTGATATGCAATAAAGAAATCTAAGCCGTCTGTCACACTAGGGATGGATATTGCATTCTTGAGTTTTATGTTCACTTCAAGAGTATATATGTTTGTAAGAGGAGTACTAGCATTCCCCGTATTCAACATAGGACGTTGTGATCCAGTATATCCATACACATAATGTGCATCGCCAAATAAAGGAATCACAAGTTCATTGCCATTGGCTTCATAAGATGCATTTTCAAATATTCCAGAATTTAATGAGCCGGTACGTTGGGTAGCACCTGCACCAAAACTTATCTCCTCCACATTACTTTTATCGAATTCTCGTATTCTTAAACCAGCACCTAATTGCTTCACGGCACCAACCGCACGCAGGTCGACTATATATTTCAATTCTTTCACATCATTACCAGCAGCAGGCAAATTGACATTCAACACAATATCATTGAAATCATAGTCTCCCGCTTGCGGATAGTTATCTTCGAAAGCATAAGAATAAACTGCATATCGAATTTCTACATTATCCGGTTTTTCATCAGAGTTATATCCTTCTTTAATACAGTCACCGTCAGCAGGAAGTATAAATTCTGCTTTACCCGGGTTACAATAGGTAGCGCCTTGCTGCAATCCTTTATTTACTAGCCATGCAAAAAGGAGACCAGTCATTTCACCTTTATATGTCTGATCTGTTATTTCACAAATGATATTATTGGTTACTTTAGAATTAGATTGAGCCAAACCACTAAGATTAGCAATCTCATTAATTCTCAATAAAGCAGTACCCACAGTTGGACCGGTAACAGTTCTATATAAGCTGGCCTTACCTGTACAAGTCAACATGGATTGCGCCTCCATTACAATGTCATTGTCATTACCATTATAACCAAGCTCCTCGCAAATGGCTTCGGAAGTATTCCCCATAACAAGTGTGCCAAATTGAAATTTACCGGTTTTCAAATAACAACCATTTTTAATATTGGTATTATTGTTACCATTGATACTTCAGTCTCCATAGTACCATGATTCACCAGTTCCATTCCATTTGTTGAAGCTTCATAGCGTTCCAACTGAAGTAATCCATAATTATAAAAGACTCCTACACCACCGTTGAAATCTAATACAGAGCAATTAATAGTGCCTGCATTATAGTTTCTTAATCCACTAGAACCATTTGTAATTTGAATAGTTCCCTCACCTATAATACTTCCACCCGGCATTACTGTTAAATAAGACTTATTTGTCAACACCAAGCTCGCATTTTTAGCTATCTCTACTTTCCCACCATTTTCAACTACAATTTCTGTAATATCGCTAAATTGATGACTACTTTCAATAATCCATGTACTTCCTTGAGGAACGATTACTTTCACTGCCTGGCTCCACCACTGGTTCCAGTAGTAGTAAATCCTTTATTAAAAGTACCACTCTGAATTTTAAACCAACGTTCTTTTTCTTTGAATACAGGTAATTTAGCATATTCAAACCACCCGGAACCTGCACCCAAATCCCAACCAGCTTGAACATCAGTAGCTATCGCTTTTTTTACTACTAATATCATCAGCTGTATAAGGCGCTCCCATAGCCGGTATACCTGTTTTCGGCACAGTTCGTGACATAGAGCGTGTAGGCACATCCTTTTCATGTCCAAGTTGTGCAGTTACTTCTCCATTTTCAATCGCCACGGGCTGCACCATATAATGTCCGTGATTGTCTATACGTGCAACAAACACTTTATTGAGAGCTGTTGCACAGTCCATCACTACATTCAAAGTTGTACTTTGATTGGCAGTTCCTTCCGCTAAGATTTTTGCTGTACTTTCCGAGCTTAATGGGTCAGCATCGAATATCTGTATCTTATAATCTGTGCCCAAATCTCCATTAACCGACACATGTGCCGTCACTTTATGCGACATGGTCCAATCCCCATTAGGATCGACGTTTTTTACAGGAAAGGTTTCTTCGTAAATTTGCTTCAGTTGATCTGCATCGAACAGATTTTTCTCATTATCAACACAACTGATAAAACTGATGGAAGACGCCAACAACGAGAAAGTGAAGACTTTTGCAATGTTCTGTTTCATAATCTTTTAATGCTTTAGTTTGCTTTATTTGCGAAAAACATAAATCACTACTAATCAATAATCAGCAATGAACGCACAAAGATAATTGTATTTATAGATAAAAGACAGTTAAAGTTGTATTTTCAGCTCGCCGTTAACATCTTTTAGTAATATAATTTTAATTATTCTCATTAAAAGATAATCGGATACATCATTGAAAATAAAAAACTTATAAGTATAAGCTTTGTAGTATGAAGCAAAAAAACAAAGAGTTGCATATTCTATGCAACTCTCAATTAAACGACAAAGATTCAGTACTACAGAGCACTACAAAATCCCGAGTTCCTTCATTTCCTATCGAAAGAATAAAAGTTAATAATTAAAGGGGAAAATCAAAGGTAAAACAAAAATCATCACAATCCCCATAATAATCTGCAATGGCAATCCTACTTTTACATAATCCATAAAAGTATATTGACCGGCAGGCATCACCAGAGCGTTAGGCGGTGTAGAGAATGGAGAAGCAAAACACATACTTGCACCTACCGCCACGGCAAATAAGAAAGGAACCGGGCTGACTCCAATCTGTATGGCACTTTGTAAAGCAATCGGAGCGAGCAAAACAGCGGTAGCCGTATTACTAATAAACATCGTCATCAACGAAGTCGTAAAGTAAATACCTGCCATCAACGCAATCGGTCCGTATGATCCCAAGCCGTTCACCAGTGTATTGGAAATATATTCCGAAGCTCCCGTTTTCTCCAATGCCAGAGACATAGGAAGCATGGCTGCAATCAATACAATGCTTTCCCAGTTAATCGTCTTATAAGCTGCTTCTACATTACGGAAACATCCGGTTAATACCATCAATATACCCGCTATCATAACAGCTGTAACCGGAGCTATCGGAATGAAGTCGAAAACCATCATTGCCACCATTAATAACATAATAGCAGCCGCCACGGGAGCTTTATAGTCTAACGTTACTTTAGCCGCTTCCGCCAAAGGCTGTCCCAAGACAACCCAATCAGCCTCTTCTTTACTAAGACGGGCTATATTATTCCATGTTCCCTGCACCAGAAGTACGTCACCACTATGAATACGCTCATTCCCCAACTCTTGCAATAAGTATTCCTTTTTACGACGGATTCCCAATACGTTTACATCAAACTTATCACGGAAACCAGCTTCTTTAATTGTCTGGTTTATCAAATTAGAAGCTGGCATCAACACTATTTCAGCAATACCGATGTCATAAAAAATCAAGCGAATTAGTCGTACTTTTTGTTTCTTCCGTTGCATGGTCGCCCAAAATCTCCAACAGGTAATCTTCCGCAAAGAGTTGCACCTTATCAAAGTCTCCAGTCACATACAAAATATCCTCGGCTTGCAACATCGTGTCCGGTGTGGCAAACTTCTGTGTAATCGTTTTCAAAAAACGATGTTGCGATGCATCACCACGACGAACTTCCATGATATTCAAACCATATTTATGACGAATATCCAAGTCAATAATTGTTTTACCTAAAAGCCGGGAATCTTTTATTACCTGCAAACGGAACAGATTGCTGGAAAGTCCATATTCATTCACCAACTGCTTCAATGACTTACCCGAACGTTTATTATCATCTTTCTGACCCTTTTTAGAAAGAAACCACTTACTAAGCGGCATTAATACAAGTGTACCGATAATTACACAGACAACACCGACAGGCAGGAAAGAGAAGAAGGAAAGCGGTTCAAGTCCGGCGGAAGTCAACGTATTCTGTATCACAAGGTTCGGCGGAGTACCGATTAAAGTCATCATACCTCCCATACTACTCGCAAAAGCCAATGGCATCAATAGCCTGCTCGGATTCATACCGGCACTCATCGCCAGACTGACAACAATAGGAAGCATCAGCGCCACCGTACCTGTGTTACTGACAAATGCACCAATGGCAGAAGTCACCAACATCACCAATAGAAACAACCGGATCTCACTGGTTCCCGCAAGTTTAAGTATACGTGAACTAATCATCTTTGCCAATCCCGTTTGAAAGATAGCCCCGCCCACGACAAACAATCCGATCATCATAATGACTACCGAATTAGAAAAACCGGAAAGGGCTTCATCGGGTGTTAATATCTGAAAGATAAGCAAAGCTACTAACGCACATAGTGCCACAATATCCGAACGAACCTTGCCGTTCACAAAAAAGACAGCCGAAAGAACGAGAATGATAATGGTTATTAGCATACGTAATTTAATGATTGTTTTATTTTGACTCTATCAAAACTTATTTAGGTGAACAAAAATAGAAAAATACTCCAGCGTTATTAAAACAAATTAGAAATGATTTTTTAGTTCATGAGACATCATTTAATATTTTAATACATTTTCTTTCTGAAAAAGACTCGAAATCAAGCAAAATATGATACTATACAAGAACTATAAAATACCACACTTCTACTATCTCTTCATCACATATAATTACAGCCTCACAATATAATGTTGAAAGACAATATATTTATGTATTATTTTTTTGAAAATTAAAGAACAATTCATATCTTTACACCTCATTTATATCAAGCATTTTATGGCAAACAATATTTTGTTAAATTATTGGATCAACGAAGCTCATTGGGGTTATAATTATTTACTGGTAATTATTTTGCTCCTTGTCATCATCATCTTACTATATAGAATCAAATTACAAAAACGATTAAAAAGACCAATCATTCCTACCGTTTCTCCTTTGATATTCTCGATAACCTTCCTTTTCCTATCTTTGTAAAAGATATTACAAACGATTTCCGATACTATTACTGGAATAAAGAATCAGCCGCTCAATCCGGCATTAGCAGTGAAGAAGCCATCGGACATACTGATTATGAAATTTACGGAGAAGAAAGAGGTGAAAAATACCGGCATATCGACAAAGAACTCATACAAGCAGGCAAAGTATATCGCAAAGAAGAGAAATACACCACTCCCGATGGAATCACCCATGATACTATTGCCGTTAAATCTATTATTTCATGGGAAGGAGAAAAGAAATGGCTGTTGGCAACCCGGTGGGATATCACACAACTCAAGAATTATGAAAGAGAATTAGTTGCCGCCAAGGAAGAACTGGAAAAAGCATTGAAGAAGCAAAAAACTAGCTCTAAAAAAGTATCGACTTCGGCCTTATCTATATTGATAAATTACCGCGTACAATGGGAGGAAACAAGACAAATAGCCAGCCTGGTAAAAGGCAGACGATACATACCGGGAAAAATTTGCTATCAGACCAGTGCACTTCGTAATGAACCGTGTGGACAATGTGCTTTCAAGAAAGCTATCGAACAGGGCAAAATTATCCGGCATACCATCAGAGTAGACGATGTAGATTTTGAAGTGACCGCAACACCTGTATTCGGCGATGAAAAGGAAACTGAAATTATTGGAGGATTACTTCGTTTTGAAAACATCACTGAAAAATTAAAGATGGACAAAATGCTGCAGGAAGCAAAGGAAAAAGCCGAAGAATCCAACCGGCTCAAATCTGCCTTTCTCGCTAATATGAGCCATGAAATACGAACCCCGCTAAATGCGATTGTAGGATTCTCCGAAATGGTTTGCCAAACGGAGGAAGAGGAAGAGAGAAAAGAATTTGTAAAAATCATCTCCAGCAACAATATCTTATTATTGCAACTAATAGACGACATCCTCGATCTTTCTAAAATTGAAGCCGGCACTATGGATTTCACATTTGCACAGACTGATATCAATGAATTGATGGAAGGTATTTGCAGGCAAATGCAAGAAAAGAATTCTTCCCCGGACGTTCAAATCTTATTCACAGAAAAAGCAGATCAATGCGTGATGTATACCGACCGCATACGTCTATCACAGGTTATCATCAACTTTACAAATAATGCTTTGAAATTCACCCCTAAAGGTTCTATCGAAATGGGATACCGGATTGAAGAAGCCAAAGATGAAATATACTTTTTATGTAAAAGATACAGGTATCGGCATTCCTGCTGACAAGATAGATAAAGTGTTTGAACGCTTCGTCAAACTGAACTCCTTTATTAAAGGAACAGGACTCGGACTAGCCATCTGCCGTGTCATAGTAGAAAGACTGGGCGGGGTTATCGGAGTGGAATCTAAAGAAGGAGAAGGCTCTCACTTCTGGTTCAGAATTCCAAGGTCAGAGAAAATTGAGAAATAATAAAAAGAAAAGAGGATATTGTGAAAAGTATGTTCCAATATCCTCTTTATCCTATATTCTTAATGTAAGAGTATGCTTAAAGTGCAGTCTCTAATATCCTGCGGGCAACAGCACCCGTTACATTTCCATTCTCTCCATATTTAGCACCACGTTCATTGAATCGACGTTCGACTTCCAAGATAGTATCCTGTCCGATGTTCTCTTCATGCAAACGTGTAGTCAGCCCAAGTGAACGGAAGAACTCTTCGGTATGACAAATCGCTTCATCAATCCGTTCTTCTCGCGTACCGGAAGTAATTCCCCAGACTCTTTCACCATACTGCAAAAGCTTGTCTCCTTTTTTCTTCATGAAGCACCTGTAAAGTGGCAGGAAGAACAATGGCTAACGTATGACCATGTGTCAATCCGTGCAAAGCAGTAATTTCATGGCCAATCATGTGAGTTGCCCAGTCTTGCGACACTCCCATAGCAATAAATCCATTCAATGCCATTGTAGCCGAAAGCATAAAATCAGCCATCAGTTGATAATCATGCTGGTTTTCATGAATTTTCGGAGCTATTTCCACCAAAGTTTGTAAAATGCCTTCCGCCCAACGGTCCATAATGCGGCTCTGCCCGGGAGTAGTCATATATTGCTCCATCACATGAACAAAGGTATCAGCCAAACCACAGGCCACCTGATGAGGAGGCAAGGTAAAGGTTACTTCCGGGTCAAGAATAGAGAAGATTGGATAGTTGGCATAAAAAGGATATTTCTCTTTTTGTTTCACGACGGGAAATAACTGCCCCGTTATTCATCTCCGAACCGGTAGCGGGCAAAGTCAATACAGTGGCAAGAGGTACAGTATGAGTGACTGGACGTCCGGCAAGTACTAAATCCCAAGCATCACCATCATACAGAATTCCTGCGGAAATCAATTTCGTACCGTCAATAACGGAACCACCACCAACAGCCAGCAGATAATCTACTTTCTCTTCTTTTCCCCAAAGCAATAGCTTTACGAAGAGTTTCAATGGCAGGATTGGGTTCGATTCCCCAGAATTCTACTGTAAAATGATTCTTCAATGCTTCTTTTACCTGATCATACACACCGTTCTTTTTCACGCTTCCACCGCCAAAAGTTATCATGATACGTTTGTCGGACGGTATTTCTTTGCTCAACCGAGCAATCATTCCATGCCCCATAATCAGCTTTACGGGATTCTGAAAGATAAAATTTTCCATATCGTTTGTCTATTGTTATTATTTTGGTTATTAGTCACTATCCTTGCAAAGATATATGATTTATCCGAACCCTGTCAGAATCAAGCGAAGAATTGTTGTGCCACGGAAGGGAACCATAGCGGACAGCCAAGGTTTCATATCTTCAGCTACCAATAACCAATAAAGCAATAATATAATGAAAATGGCAATAGCAATACCTACTAAAACTTTTCTCTGTTTCATAATTGTTTTTGTTTAAATATTCAATATTTATAAGAACAGTTCAGGTTGAAAATTGTTCTATATCAGAAAAATGAAGGTAAAAGAGAAAAAAAAGTCATTTTTGTTTGCTGTTTCAAACAAAGTGTCTATATTTGCCCCCATAAAATTACAAAAGACAATGAGAACAATGTTAGTAAATACATATTGGTGGTGGCACCCGTTACAACTCCGACAGTCGTAAGGGAGCAGTGCTCGTATGTATATACCTCATTAAAGATATAACAAATTTGAAAGAGCCCTGTCGCAACCTGCGGCAGGGCTCTTTTTATTTGCCCATTTTCGAACAGATTTAGATAATAACATAAAAAATAGATAGGATTATGAAAAGTTTTTTAGTTGACCAGGATGGCTATTACGGAGAATTCGGTGGTGCTTACGTACCGGAAATCCTCCACAAATGTGTTGAGGAACTAACGAATAAGTACCTCGAAGTGATTGAAAGCGAAGATTTTAAAAAGGAATTTGAGCAATTATTACGCGACTACGTAGGACGCCCTTCCCCACTCTATCTGGCAAAACGCCTTTCCGAAAAGTACGGCTGCAAGATTTATCTCAAACGGGAAGACCTCAACCATACGGGAGCCCATAAGATCAATAACACAATCGGGCAGATTCTGCTGGCACGCCGCATGGGTAAAACCCGCATCATCGCCGAAACCGGAGCCGGACAACACGGCGTTGCAACGGCTACCGTATGTGCTTTGATGGATATGGAATGTATTGTCTATATGGGTAAAACGGACGTTGAGCGCCAGCACATCAATGTCGAAAAAATGAAGATGCTGGGAGCTACCGTAATCCCAGTCACTTCCGGTAACATGACATTGAAAGATGCGACCAACGAAGCAATCCGCGACTGGTGCTGTCATCCTGCCGACACTTATTATATCATCGGCTCAACCGTAGGCCCCCATCCTTATCCCGATATGGTGGCACGCCTGCAATCCGTTATCAGCGAAGAAATAAAAAACAACTGCAAGAAAAAGAAGGACGTGACTATCCGGATTATCTGATAGCCTGCGTCGGAGGAGGAAGTAATGCTGCCGGAACGATTTATCATTATATCAATGATGAACGGGTAGGCATCATTCTGGCAGAAGCCGGAGGCAAAGGAATAGAAACCGGAATGACCGCCGCTACCATCCAACTCGGTAAAATGGGAATTATCCACGGAGCGCGTACTTACGTCATCCAAAAACGAAGACGGACAGATTGAAGAGCCTTACTCGATTTCCGCCGGTCTGGATTATCCGGGCATTGGCCCGATACACGCTAACCTTGCCGCCCAAAGCCGTGCCAACGTATTGGCAATCAACGACGACGAAGCGATAGAAGCTGCCTACGAACTGACCAAACTCGAAGGTATTATCCCTGCATTGGAATCCGCCCATGCATTAGGAGCTTTGAAAAAATTGAAGTTCAAGCCGGAAGATATCGTTGTATTGACTGTTTCAGGACGAGGAGACAAAGATATTGAAACCTATTTGTCGTTTAACGAACAGCTATAAATAATTAGTCAACCATCATTCGCAATCAATAATCAAGCAATTATAGAAATGAAAACATTTAATTATACTACCCATAGCAAACAAGTGCTCGGAGATATGCATACTCCTGTCAGCATTTATCTGAAAGTGCGCGACATGTATCCTCAATCCGCATTAATGGAAAGTTCCGACTATCATGCCGGAGAAAATTCCTTGTCATTTATAGCCCTCTGTCCCCTGGCAAGCATCGGTGTAAACGGTGGCATTGTCACTGCCAACTATCCCGATAATAGCCGTACGGAAGAACCGCTGACAAAAACATTCAATGTAGAAAAAGGCCATGAACCGGTTTATCAATCAGTTCCAGGTGACCGGAGATAATAAGAATGTGTGCGGACTTTACGGATATACGACGTTTAATGCCGTGAAGTACTTCGAGCACATCCCGGTAAAAGAAAGTCACGATGAGCAAAATGATGCTCCGGATTTGCTATACATATTATATAAGTATGTCATTGTTTTCAATCATTTCAAAAATGAATTGACACTCGTTGAAATGTTGTCCGAAGGAGAAGAAAGCGGCTTGCCGGAACTGGAAGCAGCCATCGAAAACCGGAATTATGCTTCTTACAATTTCTCTGTAACAGGTCCCGTTACCAGCCCTATCACCGACGAAGAACATAAAGCCAATGTCCGCAAAGGAATCGCACACTGTATGCGTGGAGATGCTTTCCAAATCGTACTTTCAGAAGATTCATCCAGCCTTATGCCGGAGATGATTTCAAAGTCTATCGCGCTCTTCGCAGCATCAACCCTTCTCCTTATCTTTTCTATTTCGACTTCGGAGGATATCGTATCTTTGGTTCTTCGCCGGAGACACACTGTAAAATCGAAAACGGCCGCGCCTACATTGACCCGATTGCCGGAACAACCCGTCGCACGGGAGACACGGTAAAAGACCGCGAATTGACAGAAGCTTTACTGGCCGACCCTAAAGAAAATGCAGAGCATGTCATGCTGGTTGATCTTGCAAGAAACGATCTTTCACGTAATTGTCATGATGTACGCGTTCTATTCTATAAGGAACCACAATATTATAGCCATGTCATTCATTTGGTAAGCCGCGTCAGCGGTATGCTGAATGAAGGCGCCGACAAAATAAAAACGTTTATTGACACATTCCCGGCCGGTACGTTAAGCGGTGCCCCCAAAGTACGCGCTATGCAGTTAATCAGTGAAATCGAGCCACATAATCGTGGAGCCTATGGTGGCTGTATCGGTTTTATCGGATTGAACGGCGAATTAAACCAGGCTATCACCATCCGTACTTTTGTAAGCCGCAACAATGAACTCTGGTTCCAAGCCGGAGGAGGTATTGTAGCCCGCAGCCAGGATGAATACGAACTGCAAGAGGTGAACAATAAACTGGGAGCACTGAAAAAAAGGCGATTGATTTAGCTGTCAAACTAAAA
>VOFD01002429.1_pt1 | contig 38773 bp, 68 predicted proteins | sample 5384101 | NCBI WGS metagenome assembly VOFD01 (sample SAMN12384723, study PRJNA508395) | human gut metagenome | isolation source: healthy gut C | host: Homo sapiens
ATGACAGATACATCCTCCGGAATGCGAAGTCCGACTTCACGCAGGTTGCTGACAGCAGTGATCGCAGATTCTTCATTATAGGCAAGAGCTGTCGGGATATGATCTTTTGTTCCAGCCATTTGCGGATCTGAGCAGAACCGTCTTTGGCAGAAAGGCCGTATCAATGATCAGATGCTCGTCGTAAGACCGGCATTTTCATATAATCAATAAAATACTGACGTCTTGCCTCCAGGGCAGAGCGTTTTCTAGTCTAATTTATAGGCAGGGAATACCAAGAAACCAATCTTGCGGTATCCCTTGTAAAGCAGATAATCCAGGTGCCTGCTCTACGCCGAGACGGAAGTTTAAGACAACCAAAGATCAAAGCGGCGTTCATCCGGGAAGAATCCACAAATACGATGTTCGGAACGATCTCAACAACTGTACAATCTGCTGGTCTGAAAAAATGCCGATCGCCAGGATACCGTCAAGCGGGGTCTTTTCAGTGTCCTGATATTTGCCAGACTGCTCAAAAAAAGATAAGATACATTACAGTCATGCTCCATACAGTTGCGTACCACATAATTCTTCCAGATAAAGATAGTACGGATTAAATGATGGCGATGGCGATATGGACGAGGCGGTTTTTATGGGAACGTCTTGTTTTTCGGAAGCGTGTGTGAAGTTCATCTGCCGCTTCAAGAATTGAGACTCTGGTGTTGTTTCAGTTACGTTCAAAGTCGGATCATTATTTCAGCACACGGAAATCGTGGTTACTGAGAATCCGGTGTGTTTTGCTAAATCTCGGATAGTTGCCATGCTATTTTCTCCAATACATTTTTTTATTTGCACATAACTGCTACAAAATTGACCAGAATCGCACACAGGGTCTTATGTGTTCTGGATTGAATGTTACAGTTATGTTCACTCATTTGTTTATTTTAATACTTTGATTATAAACACACTTTTTTACTTTATGAAAAAATTTAAAGACTTCCGGTATTTGCTTGGAGATATTCCTGCGTTTTTTGAAACTTTTGTAAAATGTCGTGGTGGCCGACTGCGTGCAATCTCCTCGATGGGCGGCTGTCGTCTTTTAAAAGTTTCTTTCGCCTTCTGCATGCGTCTTGCCGTGATATATTCTGAAAAGACGTTCCCAGTTCTTTTTTGATCAGAGATTAACTTAAGCGGCTGGAGCTGATATTGTACATTTCTGCCAGGGAAGTTAAAGAGGGATTCTTCCGTATCGTGTTCTGGATATAAGCCAGAATTTTTTGAACAGAGAGGTTCAGTGAAAGGTCTGTGATCGTTGCATTTCATCGTGTCTTCAAGTTTCAGAAGCGGCAGGCTCAAGTTCATTTCGAAGAAGGCGTGACAGGGTTTTGTTCAGAGTTTCCTGGATCGGAACAAGAAGATAATCAAAAGAGATCAGCACGACTTTGGTTGCAAATTGATGTTCTAAAATATAGGATATGACTTCCAGACTGAAGTTCGGCATACGGATATCGGTAAACAGGACATCTGGTTTTAAGGTTTTGATATCTTCTGGCGTAGTCACGCTGCTATGTGCTTCTCCAATCACCTCAAAGGAAGTCCGGATTTCTTGACTAAGTTTTTTCAGACCGATGGTGATCCAGACTTCATCATCTGCAATATAGACACTTATCATAAAAATACCTCTGATTCTGCTGTCGATTCTTGGAATCGAAATCGTAATGCAGGTTCCTTTTTTTCAAACTGCTTTTTATATCAAAAGAAAACTTATCATCATAATAAAGTTTCAGACGTTGATAAATATTAAAGACGCCGTGATTTTGTTGTATTTTTTTCAATTTCAAAGATGCGAGGATCTGTTTTTAAACGTTCCGTTCAATGCCGCATCCGTCATCCTCCACAACAAAGCAAAGTGTTGCATGATCGGGGGAAAATACATGCACCCACACCGTACCGTTTCAATTTTTTGTTCCAGTCCGTGAAAGACTGAATTTTCCACAAGCGGCTGGAGCAGAAGTTTAAATACTTTGCAGTTTAGTATAGCATTTTCTGCATCGATTTCAATGCGGATTTTGCCCATAAAACGGTAATTTATGATCTTTGCATATTCACGGATATGATCCAGCTCATTTTCTACGGTAACCATATCAGTTCCCTTGACGGCAAAACGAAAGACATTGGAGAGAGCCATCGTAAGTTCTGCGATGTCATCCACATCGTAGAACAGAGCCATATCCGGATACACTCAAACGTATTATAGAGAAAGTGCGGATTGATCTGGCTTCGATAGGCAAGGATCTCTGCCTGTTTTTTGAAAGTTCCGTTTCATAGGCAAGATATTTTACTTGCTCGGATCTCCAGCTGCAACTGCTGCTTTCATCGAGCATCTGATTCAGGCTTTCTGCGACTGTGCCGATCTCATCCGGACGGTCGAGGGAAAGCCGGAGTCCGATTCTGATTGATCTCACGGATAAAAGCAGAAATTCCGGTGATCGGTTTTATGATGCTTAATTGCAGTACAGAAGCAGAAAGAGCAAAAGACACAGGGAAATGCAATAAACCAGGATTTGTGTTTCTTTCAGGCTCTGATCCGGTTTCCGAAGATCTGATTCCGGAAGGAAACCGGCAATTTTCCAGTCATTGTAGGAAAGTGTCTGAGTGAAAAATATTTTCGGAAGTGCTGTGCAGGATCTCAGATGCCAGCGTACTTCCGCAGGACTGCGATGAACCGGCAGAAGCAAGAATGCAGTCCGAGGAATCCAGAAGAAAACAACGGCATCTTCCGTTGACTGGGCATTTTGAAGTGTATCATCAAAACTTTCCGGTTCCAGGACAAAAAACGCAGGTACCAAGCAGCTTCTGGTACTGGATGCTGTTCAGATCATAAACAGGGAAGATCAGCTCATAGTAAGGGCGTTTTTCGTTTGACTTCAGATGTGATGCCCGGATATTCATCACGGCATCGGTGTTCAGTTTGGAAGTATCAATCGAAAAATTTTTCCCCATGGAAGCAATCTGCTTTGCATCTGCATTGTAGAGATAAACACTTAAAATACGGTCATTCAGCAGGATTGTGTTGGAAAAGACCGAGGCAAGCTCCTGTGTATCCGGAAGTCGGTTCAGAGAATTTACCGAAAAATACTGCCGCACGGTTGGAGAATAACAGAATGCAGTTGTGATATTGTAAAGCGAGTCCCAGTACGCTTCGATACGTGTGGCAGTCTGGGCTGTCAGACGTTCATTCAGGGCGAGCGTGTTTTTACGCACAGATCTTGCATAGTCCACCGACATGAAATGTAATTATCCGGCAGACGAAGAAGGGCAGAATCATAAACATATGTGTCCGGATATCTGGCAAAAGCAGTCTGGATCTGATTTAAACAATCGTCCATGCTTCCTTTTGCAGGTACCGGAAGTAGGCTGTGATCCCAGGCAACATTGTAAAAATTCCAGAACAGTCCGAGCATATCATTAGAATCATGAAAGCCTTTGCTGTCCTCTGGCAGTCCGGTGGATATAGCCATCCGAGTCGAAAGTATAATCTTCGTTTTCCACGCCGTAGTTGCTGTAGAGCAATCCTTCGTCAGAAGTCATATAATCAAAAAGCGGGCGACAAGTTCGGGGGTTTTGCGGCTTTTTGGATACAAAAGTCTGCATCCAGCCGGTCGGTACACTCAGGTCGATACTCATCACCGGACGTTTTTCCAAAATCGGAGAGGATCGGATATGCGGAAACCCACCTGGTGGCATCCACACCTGTATTGGAAGTGTTTCCGATATAGCAGAATACACGGTCATCTGCTATCAGATCGCGCATCTGGAGATTATCAAGTGTCAGATCTTCACTGAAAGCATAACCTTTGCGGAAGGCTGTGTTCAGAAAGGCAAAAGCATCTTTGCATTCCGGCTGAAGGAAGCGTTCTGTATAATTTCCATTGTCGTCAATGACTTCAGCACCGAAAGAACCGATCAGGCAGGAAATCGAAGAGTCAAGATATTGATTGCCTTCCAGCAAACAATGGGATGGTGGACTGTCCGTCTTCAGCAGTCAGTTTTTTTGACTTTTTCAAAAGCTTTTAAGACCTGAGAGGCAGTCTGTATATCCGAAACGGTCAGGTTAGCACGTGCCAGAAGTTTGCGGTTAAACATAATGCCATGATTGTAACTGTGGGTGAAAAGATCTCCATAATAAGAGGTCTTTTTCTTTCCAGGTTTTGCGGGCATCATCGGTATTCAGGTGTGAAAGATAAGCATACCAGTCTCCGTACTGTCGGATATACTCCTGTTTCCGGTCTTTCGGGAAATCTTTCAGCAAATGGGAATCCGGGCAGTAAGTTTCAAAAAATCCTGCAAAGACCAGACCTTTCCGGAACGGATCAGCTGATTGATCACATTCTTGTCCGTAGCGACGATCAGGTCAGGGAGTTCATCTTTTAAGATCATCAGACTCAGCTTTTTGGATGCGTCCTGTGGCGGAATCGTAAAATCCAGGTATGCTCCGGTTTTCTTTGAGATACCGGCACTGATGCTTCCTTCTTCAAAACTCCAGACTGGAGGATTCCAGAAAGAGACATCTGAAAAAAGAGTAAGCTCTGTATAATTGTTTTCAGCAGAATCCATGTTTTTTCCTGCAGCTGTGCACCAGTCAGGAAAAAAAGACAGAAAAAATAAAAAGATTCATACATACAACCTCCAAAAAATTTTTGATTCAACATTATTAGTATAACACAGGAAAAAAGCGAAAAAGAAATGGAAAACGGTAAAAAAGTACCAAAAAACAAAAAATAGTACATATGATTTTGGTGAAAAATTTTGTATATTACCAGTAAGCAAAGTGTATAAATTCACTAAACACGATGCGGATAGTGTGAAAAGCAAAACAAAAGGAGGAAAAAAATGAACAAAAAAAGAAAAAGGTGCGAGACGATGGACGGCGTTAGCCTTGAGTGTTGCCATGGTTTTCAGTGGAATCAGGATTCTTCCGGCTCCAGTGAAAGCAGAAGCGGCAGATGTCGCGGCAGACCGTTCAGAAAACAGGAGCGACAACAGAACGCAGTGAGCGTAAAATGAAAATTTGGAGATGACTGGAAATTCAAACTGGTCAATAAGTACAACATTAACGATACTTCCGTTCAGGCGGATGGTGTGGACTACGATGATTCGAGCTGGGATAACGTTGATCTGCCGCATGACTGGGCAATCTACGGTACATATGAGAACAGCAATGGTGTCAGAGCGGCACAGGGTTCTCTGGCAGGCGGTGTCGGCTGGTACCGCAAGAGCTTCACACTTTCCGATGACTTTAAAGACAAAACCGTTTCAATTGAATTCGACGGTGTGCAGATGATCAGCCAGGTATGGGTGAACGGACATACCGAGGACAACTGGAAGCAGTACCTTGGCTACAACACCTTTACGTATGATATCAGCAAATATCTGAAATACGATGGCAGCGAGAATGTGATCGCAGTCAAAGTACAAAGCAAAGCAACAGCAGTGCCAGATGGTATGCAGGAGCCGGTATCTACCGTAATGTATATCTGATTTCCACCGAGAAACTGAATGTTCCGGTGAATGGCGTGCAGATCACTACCCGTTTGAAAACTGGAAGCAGAAGGTGGCAAATACGAAGAAATCAAGAATGCCACAAAAGCAGGCGTTGACATCAAGACGGACGTAACAAACGATTCTGATACAGAAGCAACTGGTGTTTCAGTAAAATCGACCGTTTATAATAAGGAAGGCGATGTTGTTTCCAACAGACCGATGACATTACTGTAGCGCCGGTAAGACAGAGACAATTAGCCAGAGTGTGGATGTAGCAAACCCGAAACTTTGGTCCGTGGATTCACCGAACCTCTACTGGGTAAGAACGGAGATCATCCAGAATGGCAAAGTTGTGGATCGTACCGACAGCCGTTTTGGTATCCGTTATATTGCTACGAATCCGAACAGTGGATTTTATTTAAACGGTGTGCATACAAAACTGAATGGTGTCTGTGAACATTCTGACCTGGGATCTCTTGGTATGGAGACCTATCAGGCAGCTGTTGACAGAAGAATCCGTACACTGAAAAAATACGGTGTCAATGCGATCCGTACCTCCCATAACCCGGTGTCACCGGAGTTTATTGAGGCGTGTGACCGTCTTGGAATGCTGGTATTTGAAGAAGCCTTTGATCAGTGGCTGTATTCAAAAACAGTGACGATTATCATAACTATTTCAATAAAGCAAACAGATGGAAAAACTGTCGTTTTTGATAAAGCCGGAAATGATAATACCAACAATGACACTTCTTATATAGAAGTAAAACGTGAGGATCTGCAGTCCAATGCAGAACGTGATATCAAAGCGATGGTAGACCGTGACAAGAACGCACCTTGTATTTTTTGCATGGAGTACCGGTAACGAAATCTACGATGCACGTTACAAACATGGTGAAAATACACTGGATATGCTGACCGGCTGGATTAAAGAAATCGACACGACAAGACCGGTCGCAAAGATGCCCGCCGACCTGGGACAATTACTGGGCAAATAATGCACAGCAGGAAAAGCATCTGGCAAAAGCAGAAATGTCCGGATTTAACTATGCAACCGAACAGTATGACGGTGCCCACTCCAGATATCCGAATATGGTTATTTTTGGATCTGGAGACAGTATCCGCTTATTATTACCGTGGTGTTTACTTCCTGGAAGGAGAAGGAAGCGGCGACAGATGTAATGAATATCCGACTTACTGGACATTTTCATCGGCAACCGCTTCTCTGGAAGCACACAGAGACAAAACTTACACAGCCGGTGAATTCGTATAACCGGACATGACTACTTAGGTGAGCCGACCCCAAGAAGCTGGCCATCCAAGAGTTCCTACTTTGGTATGATCGACACCGCAGGTTTTGCAAAAAGATGTTGTTTATATGTACAGAGTATGTGGACGGATACACCGACCGTACATCTTCTGCCGCAAAAATGGAATTTCAAGGCAGGACAGAAAGTGCCGGTATACATTTACACAAATGCAAAGAGTGTGGAACTGTTCTTAAACGGAAAATCACTTGGCATTAAGAATTATGACAAACAGACTGCTTCCCGGTATATATCTACTGGACAAAAGGAACCAGCGGACTGGATTACGAAGCAGGCGAACTCAAAGCAGTCGGCTATGACCAGCCGGACGGAAAAGGAAACGTGATCGCAACCGATGTGGTAAATACATCAGGTGATGCAAAGACAGGTAGAACTTTCCGCAGACAGAACGTACATCAAAAACGATGGCGATGATATGGTATTTGTAGAAGCTACGATTGAGGACAATACAGGAATCATGGTTCCTGGAGCAGACAACCGTATCACTTTCGACGTAGAAGGCGGCGAAATCGTATCTGTGGACAACGGTGATCCGCGTGACCATGATCCATACAAAAAACACAGACAACCGCAAAGCGTTCAGCGGAAAAGCACTGCTGATCGTAAAAGCAGAAGAAGGAAGCACTGATGACATTGTGATCACAGCGACAGCTGAGAGTGACAATGGTATCCTGAAATCAATACCATTACCGTAGGTTCTAAAAACGAACTTCCGGGTGACGGAACGGATACACCGAAGCTTCAGGATGCATCCGTAGTGATGGGCAAAGGCATTTCTGCAGATTCTGTTCTGCCAAAAACCGTAAAAGTACAGTACAGCAACGGTGTGGTCGATGAGCACCAGGTAACCGGATGGAACCTGGATAACCTGAATGTAAACCAGGCAGGTACTTACAAAGTAACCGGAACGGCAGAAGGCATGGAAGGCACGTTTGAATGTACTGTAACAGTCAAAGATATCAAATCCGCAACGGTAGACAATGTAACAACACTGGTAAATGTAGAACCGTCCCTGCCACAGTTTGCGCGATCGAGTATGCAGACGGCACAAAAGGTTCTGCCCCCGGTAACCTGGGATGAAGTTCCGGAAGAAAATTATGCAAAAGCAGGAAAATTTGAAGTGACCGGAAAGATCGGACCAGAAGTTACTGTAAAAACAGAAGTAAGCGTAAAAAGAGATCAAGTCTGTCGAGGAAGTACATGCATCTACCGTAATCGGAACACTTCCGGTTCTGCCGGCAGGTGTGGAAGTAACCTTTACCGACGAAAGTAAAGAAATTGTAGGTACAGACTGGCAGATCAAAGCAGAAGATGTGGCGGCAGAGGAACCTTAAAAGTAAAGAGCAAGATCCTTGGTTCTGATATGGAAGCTGTTGCGAATGTCGATGTGAAATATGCGGTGGCAACAGGTAATCTGGAATACACATCAACAGGAACAGTAAGCAAGGACAAGACCGTAAACGGTGCAGGTTTGAGCGTACGTATCGATCAGGGCGGAAAGCCGACCGAATATGCAAAGAGGTTTAAGTATGCTTGGCGGATCAGAAGCCGTTTATAATGTAGAAGGAAAAGGATATGAAGCATTCCGTGCTTATGTCAGCTTGAGTTTTGATAACGGACAGGATGCAGAAGGAGCCGTTTCTTTCGAAGTTTATGTTGATGATGAAAAGACACCAAGATACCGTTCCGGTGTCATGACACATGCCACCAAGAACCTGGCACTTGATGTGGATATCAAAGGTGCAAAGACCGTAAAACTGGTGACAAAAACGGAAGATTCCAGTGTAGATAACAGCAAGAATATCGGTAACTGGTGTGACACGAAATTTGTTTCTTCCAATGTGGAGGTCAAGAGTGCAAAACTGAAAGAAAAAGATTTCTACTATGCAGAAAAAGGGGCACAGCCGTCCCTGCCGCAGACAGCAGAAGTACAGGTAGATGATACCCATACCGGAGCATTCCGTATTGCATGGTCGAGATTGATACATCAAAAGCAGATGTGGTCGATGTAGAAGGAACAGTTCTTGGGATCGCTGATCCGGAAAATCATAAGGTAAAAGCAAAGGTAATCGTTGATTTTAACAATGTAGTTAAAGTGCCGGCACTGATGAATAAGATCGGTGAATGGGAAGAAAAAGAAGCCTTTGACTATGTTGAGACAACAGGAACAAAGACCAATATCAAAGATATTGAAGATATCACAGCCAAATCGTCCGTTATTTATAAATGGACAAACAATATGCTGATCGAGAATTGCCATAACTATGGTTTTGATTACGGGGTATATCCGGGAACAAACAGTGCAAATCCGGAATATCTGATCGTGCGTGCACCGGCGATCAAAGGTTTTGTCCTTCGAGGAACCGGCTCAACAGATGGAAATGCAAATCAAAACTTTACTTTCTATACTTCGGCAGACGGAGAAAACTGGAAAGAATTCAAAGATTACACAAAAACAACCGATACTTCCGTAAGCGGAAGCTGGCCGAGCAGACTTTATACAGCAACACAGCCGCCGGATGACACAAACTATATCAAGATTGCATATCCGACCGGAAATACATGGCAGTTCAATATGAACAAACTGCAGCTGACCGGTGGCGAAGTAATTCCTGAAGGAAAAGCAGTTGTCAGTCTGGATGCAAACGGCGGAAGCCTTCCGGAAGGAACAAGTACAAAACGTACTCTGAACAAAGGCGACCAAGCAGGAGAACTGCCGACACCGACCAGAAACAGACACAACTTTAAGGGCTGGTTTACACAGCCGGAAGGTGGAGAAAAAGTAACAGAAGAAACTGTGGTTTCAGATTCTATAATCCTCTATGCACAGTGGGAAAAATCAACCAAAGCAGAAGACGTACCTGTTTACTTTGTGGACTGTGGTGCAAATGCTTTCTCAGCAGAAGGAAAAGCATATAGAAAGGATTACACAGATACGCTGAAAAACACAGTACCGGATCAGGCATACAGTGAAACAAGCGGATGGGGATTCACAAATCCGGCATCCGAAGTGGAAGCAAACGGAAGCGGGGATGCCTATACGACGATCCGCAACTTTAAAGCAGGAAACAATCAGAAGACCATGACCTACAAATTTGCACTGGATGCAGGAACGTATGAAGTGGTAACCGGATTCTGTGATCCATGGGCACAGTGGGCAGGCGATGACCGCCATACAAAGATTACTGTGGCAGATGAAGCAGGAACCGAACTGGCTGTACACGAAGACCACAAGATCAGCGGCGAGCAAAGACAGTGTGACACTGGAAAATATCACACTTTCAGAAGCAGGCAATGTGACTGTGAACTTAAGTCCGCTGAAAAAAGTGGACAGCAACATCGACAGCTGTGATGTGCTGGTAAGCTTTATCGTGATCGTGAAAAAAAGAAAACAGAGCGACCGGATATTCCGAAGACAGATACAAAAGCAGGACTGAAGGCGACCATTGACCTGGCAAAAACGCTGAAAGCAGATGACTATACAGCGACATCTTACAAAGCACTTTCTGATACGATCGCAAGTGCGGAGAAAGTATATGCAGAAACAGAACCAAGTGCAGAAGCAGTCCAGACACAGATCAATGCTCTGGCAGAAGCAGTCAGAAATCTGAAATCTGCAAAGCAGAGATACGAAAAAGACCTGACACAGCAGATGAAAGAAAAAGATGCAGAATTAGCGAGCAAAAGATACCGAACTGAAAACAGCACAGAAGAATGTGTCAGATCTGGATGATCAGCTTAAAAAGCAGAAAAAGATCTGGCGGATCTGAAAACGGAAGCGAAGCAGAAAAAGCAGAACTTCAGAAACAGATCAACAGCTTAAAAGAACAGCTCGATGAAGCAAACGCAAAGTTACGGTTCTGAAAGCAGAAAAAGAGAGACTGACAGAAGAAAAAACATCCCTGCAGACAGAACTGAAAAAAGCTCAGGAAGATGCGCGAAGAAAAAAAGCAGAGGAAGCAGAAGCACTCAAAAAGCTCAGGAAGAAGAGAAGAAAGCCAAAGAAGAACTGCAGAAACTGAAAGATGCCATGACACTGAAAACAGGTGATACCATTACTGTAAAAGGGCGTAACATATCGTGTGACCAATGCAGAAGCAAAGACAGCGGAAGCTTATGGCGTGGTAAACAAAAACCAGAAACACATCGAAGTAGCCGCAACGGTTAAGATCAAAGGAAGTACCTGCAAAGTAACGGCAATCGCAGATCAGGCATTTGCCGGAATGAAAAAAGCAACAAAAAGCTGTGATCGGCAAGAATGTGAGCAAGATCGGCAAAAGCATTCAACGGCGATGGAAAACTTAAGAGCATCACAGTAAAAAGCAGGAAACTGAAAACGGTCGGTAAACTGGCACTGAAAGGCATCAACAAAAAGCAGTGATCCGTATACCGAAGTCAAAAAAAAAAGCTTACAGGAAACTTTTCAAAGGCAAAGGACAGAAAAAGAGTGTCATTGTAAAGTAGTAAGTTCATAAATCCAAAACGCATATCACCTTAAAAACAGCAGAAAAACCACAGACAGCGTAAAAACGGTTCTGTGGTTTTTTTTGTATCGTACAGAAAAAATTACCAAAAAATAAAAAATATTCCATATGTTTTTGTGAAGAAATTTTGTATAGTTATGGTAAGCAAAATTTTGTTTTTACTAAACACAACAAAGGGAACAAAGAAAAAAATAAAGGAGGGCAATATGAACTACAAAAAGTATTTAAGTGGTGTTCTGGCGGCAGCTGATGGTACTTAATACCGGAGCAGTGAGTGTCCTGGCAAAGCAGGGACTGATACGTCCGTGCAGGAAGCATCTCAGACACAGACATCATCAACACCGGAAACGGTATACGTCAATTCATATGATGGAAAGGAGCGTTCCGTTTCTTTTTAACGATCACTGGAGATTTTATCTGGGAGAATTAAACGGCGCGGAAGCAGTTTCTTATAATGATTCTTCCTGGGATGATGTGACGCTTCCGCATGATTACAGCATCGACCAGGGATTTTCAACAGCAAAGCACCGGCAGAGCAGGAGAGCGGCTATGTGCTTGGAGGCACCGGATGGTACCGCAAAAGTTTTACACTGGATGAGAGCATGCAGGGAAAGACGGTCAGCATTGATTTTGACGGTGTTTACATGAATGCAACCGTTTATCTGAACGGTGAAAAGCTGGGAACACATCCATATGGTTATACCCCATTTTCTTTTGTGCTTCCGCAGGACAAACTGAAATTCGGATCGGAAGAAAACGTGATCACGGTCAAAGTAGATCATAAACAGCCGTCCAGCCGCTGGTATTCCGGTTCCGGTATTTACCGTGACGTAAAACTTACCGTTGCAGATCCGGTACATGTGGCAAATTACGGAACGACCGTGACAACCCCGGATATTGAAAGCGGAAAAGGAACCGTAAGCGTGGTAACGGAAGTACAGAATGACAGCAGCGAAGCAGCTGATGTTTCTGTAAAACAGACGGTTTATGAAAAAGGCAGTGACGTCCCGGCGACAGAGGGCGAAAAAGACAAAGGTACAGAGTGTTGCGGCGGGCAAAACAGCCAGGATCGAGGCCAGTGTCACCGTTGCAGACCCAAAGCTCTGGGATACGGAAAATCCAAACCTCTATACCGTAAAAACAGAAGTTTATGTTGGAGATACCTTAAAAGACAGCTACCATTCTGACTTTGGCTTCCGCTGGGTAAACTTTACTACAGAGAAAGGTTTCTATTTAAATGGAAAGAACATCAAACTGCACGGAGTGTCCATGCATCATGACCAGGGTTCTCTTGGATCGAAGCCTGGGAGCGTTCTGTGGAACGTCAGGTACAGGAGTTAAAACAGATGGGAGTCAATGCCATCCGTGTAACACATAACCCGGCATCCCAGGTACTGATCGATGTGTGCAACCGTGAAGGCATCATGCTGGTGGAAGAAGCCTTTGACTGCTGGCTTTCCGGAAAAGCAGGAAATACCGAGGATTATGGTAAATGGTTCTACCAGACCATTGAGAACGGCAACCAGATCGTAAATGGCAGAGAGGGCGAAAAATGGGCAGAATTTGACCTCAAAGCCATGGTAAGACGAGGAAGAAACAATCCTTCCATTATTATGTGGAGCCTTGGAAATGAAATCTTTCAGCAGCTGATCGACGGGAATGTAACCGGTCAGTATCCGGAAGTGGCAAAAAACTGATCACCTGGACCGGAGAAGAAGATGCGACCAGATATGTAACCTTTGGTGACAATCAGGTAAAGAGCAATGTCTGGGCAGACAATAATCAGGTAAACACAGCACTTGTTTTTGCAGAAGCAGCAAAAAATATGGCGTGCCGGGAGGTCTGGTAGGATTTAACTACGGAAGCTCCGGACAGATCAGCAACGGACACAGCAGAGGATGGCTGGTCTATGGTTCTGAGACAGCCTCTTCCGTAAACAGCCGTGGCGTTTACGACAGGAAGAACAGCAACAGTGACAATGGAAGCGGAGACCGCCGACTGACTTCTTATGATAAAAGTGCAGTAGGCTGGGGACATCTGGCAAGTGCAGGGGCTGTGGATCACGATGCAGCAAGAATTTAATGCAGGCGAATTTGTCTGGACAGGTTTTGATTATATCGGTGAACCGACCCCATATAACTGGCAGGGAACCGGTGCAAACGGAACCTGGCCGAACATTGCAAAGAACTCTTACTTTGGTATCATTGACACGGCAGGTATCCCAAAAGATTCCTATTATCTGTATCAGAGCCAGTGGAATGACAACGAAAATACCCTTCATGTTCTCCCGGTATGGAATGAAGATGAGATCATGCTCGATAACAGCGGCAAGGCAGAGGTTGTAGTTTACAGTGATGCTCCTGTTGTGAAACTTTATCTGAACGGCAAAGAAATCGGAAGTGCGACAGCGACACACACCGATACACCGACCGGTGGTTATCAGAATTATACAAGCGGAACAGGATGCTTTGACAGCAAAGCAAGGCGAGCGGACATACTTCCCTGTATGCAACATTCCAAGTACCTTATGAGGCGGGAACACTGGAGGCAAAAGCATTTGAAGCAGACGGTGTGACCGAGATCAAAGACACGGACGGACGTAATGTGGCAGAGACGACCGGAAAGGGATCCAAACTTACTGTAAAAGCAGACCGCGCCGAGATCACGGCAGACGGCAAAGATTTAAGTTTTGTTGAGATCGATGTAACGGACAGAGACGGCAGAGAAGTAAACGGTGCAGAGCCGCAGATCCATGTTGCCGTAGAAGGTGACGGCAAGCTCCTTTCACTTGATAACGGTGTTCAGAACGATACCACTTTACAGTGAACCGACCAGAAAAGCCGGTAAAGGAAAACTGATCGCGATCGTTCAGTCCACAAAAGATGCCGGAAGCTTTACCGTAAAGGCAACTTCAGACGGATACACTGCAAAGACAGACTGTCGTTACCACAGTTGCAGACGGCAGTGGAGTAACCGGAGAAAAGACCGTTGTAAGCTATGAGATCGCAAAGAATTATTATGTAAAAACAGGGAACGAAACCAGTTCTCCCATCCGAAGTAAAGATCCATTATTCTGACGATACTTCCGAGACAAAGAAAGTAACCTGGGATGCATTTACCGGAGAAGAAGAAACGTATTCGGTATCCGGTACGGTAGCAGATCTGAATATGCGTATCACGGTCAATGTCAGTGCAATCGGCCAGACAGCAGGTGTCCTGAATTATTCCGCAAAGAGTCGGAAAAGATGCAGAAGTCAGCCTTCCTGCGACCAGACCGGCAGTTCTTGCAGACGGAACAATCCTGGCAAAGCAGAATTTCCGGTAAAGTGGGATATTCCAAAAGATCTGACAGCGACAATCGGAACAAAGAATGTAAAAGGAACGGCAACCGTATTTGACCAGAACTTTGAAGTGACTGCAAAGCAGTCAGAGTTACCAATGGAGAATACAAAGACGGTGCAGAAGCCCCTTGGCAACGTGCCGGAAATGTATTACAACGGTACATCCAGCAAAGAAGATGCATCTGTTGCAGATGTCCTGGCGAAACTGCAGGATGATAAGACAAGTGCCGATGATGTGGCATGGAGCGGAAAAGGAACCCTCGATTTCCGTCTGGATACAGCGATTGAATTGAAAGGATTAACAATGTATCTGAAAGATACCGCACCGACTTCCGGAACGATCAAAATCTATGCATCCGGCGACAACGGAGTCAACTGGACGCCGGTAGACTGCACGGTAACAAATAAAAAAAAAAAGGTGTGACGGTTCGTACTTACAATGTAAAAGAAACCGTTTCCGAAACCTATTTCCGTGTAGAATTTACCAAAGATGCCACCCTGGCGGAATTGGAAATGAATACAAGGATCCCGAGCTTTTACGGTAGGGTCAGAAGCAAAGCACTTTCCAGTCTGAAAGTGGGCGGTCACATTGCGGATGAAGCAAGCCTGAAAAAAGGCTGGTTTGGCGTAAATGAAACAGAATTTGATGCGGCAGACCTTACAGCAGAAGGGAAAGACAATGCAAGCGTGACCATTCTTGACAAAGATGCAGACGGTGTGATCCGTATCCTTATTGAATCTGAAGATCATCTGATGCGTGCCATCTATCCGGTTATGCTCGGAAAAGACAATACAGCAAGCGACAGTGCTTCCGATGCATCTATGGATTATGATTATAGGAACATGACACTGCGTGCACCAAGTGAAGAAGGCAGCGGTTCTGTTGCAAAAGCGGCAGATGGAAATACCGGTACCATCTGGCATACAAACTGGGGAAGCGGAAGTGGACCGACAGACCTTCGAAATGATCCGGATAACCGTTACTTGCAGATTGAACTGAAAGAAACAGAAAAGATCAATGCACTGCGTTATCTGCCGAGAAGCAGCGACACAAACGGTATCGTTACAGAGTACAGCATCAAAGTAAGTACAGATGGCGAAAACTGGACGGAAGTTGCAAAATCAGATGCAGACAGCACATGGAGCAAATCCGTAGAATGGAAACTGGCACAGTTTGCACCGGTCGATGCGAAATATATCCGTCTCTATGGTGTGTCAACCGTAGGACAGTCTGCAAAGCAGAAGTAAATAAATATATGTCTGCAAAGAGAAGTAAGGGTACGCTACGCCGCATTGCACAGGAAATTTACCGTGACAATACAACCGTAACACTGGAAGATCGCGCCTTTGATTACACCGGAAGTGCACTCACACCGAAACCGGTTGTTACTTACAAAGCATCCGAAGATGCACAGGCAGTGACCCTGACAGAAGGTACAGACTATGAAGTAAGTTATAAAAATAACACAGAACCTGGAACAGCAACGATTGTTGTGACAGGAAAAGGTGCTTACCAGGGTGTTGTAGAAGAAAACTTCGTGATTAATGCAGTAGATATAACTGTAGCGGATTATGAAGCGATCGCAGTTACAACAGCAAAAGGAGTCTGCCCGGCTCTTCCGGGAACCGTCATTGCACATACCAACGTCGGTGATCAGGTACTGGATGTACAATGGGATGAAATCAGTGCAGAACAGTTAAAACAGATCGGAACCTTTAGCACGGGCGGAACCGTGGTTGACACCAATGCACGCATCACAGCAGAAATAACTGTAACTGCCGTAATAGGTGTGCAAAGAGGTATCCGTGGCAACAGCAAAAGGGACAACACCTTCCATGCCGGAAACAGTAACTGTATACTACAGCAACGGTGAAAAACAGCAAAGAGGAAGTTGTATGGGATCTTGCAGATGCAGATTTCAGGAATCCTGGAATCGTAGAAGTTTACGGAACAGTTGGAAAAGCAGTTACTAGGGAAACTGTACTTCAGGCAAAAGCGTCGGTCCGTGTGGCAGATGTGACAGCAGATGCAAACAATACACCGACCGATACAAACCTGGCACTGAATGCAGACGGTTCCTCTAAAACAAGAGAATGGCCAAGGACTTTCGCATATTTTTCATCTTCCAACGATCTTGTATATAATGCAGTTGATGGAAATAAAAATTTTGACAGCACATCCGGCAAGAAAATCTGGTGTGACTGGGAAAGCGGCAAATATCATACCAACGCAGATGCAGCCGTAGGAGACTCCGATCATCTGCCGTTTGTGATCAGTGCCTTCGGAAAAAGAAGATTCCACCGCAGATTCAGATCAGAAGAAATATACCGTAAATAAAGTTTCCATTGGATTTATGGAAGAAGATGGAAGTGCAAACAAACAAAGTCAGACTTCCAAAAGATTACAAGATCGAGTATTACAGTGCGAACGACGGTGTGATCCCGGCAAACAGACTGGGCAACGATTCTGCAAACAGCTGCAAAGCAATATCAAAGGCTGGGAGCAGACAACCCTCTGAAAGCACACACCGGCTGGACAGAAGTAGCATATGTCGGCGGCAAACCATCCGTACCGTCTCTTGCAAATTTCAAAGAGATGGTCAATGTAGAATTTGAAGCAGTTGAAACCACAGCGATCCGTATCACCCTGACGCCGCAGGACAACAACTGGACCGGACTGGAAGAATATGAAGTATACTATACCCCGATCGAGAAATATGGAGATTACGAAGTAACTTCTATTAAAGTGGACGGACAGGAAGTACTGGCACAGTTTGATGCAGATACAAAGACCCTAAATCTGGATGCCAGATCAGGTGTGATCACAGCACAGGCAACAAACAATGCATCCGTAACGGTTCTGGATGCCGTAAACGGAACTGCAAAAGTGCTCTTCCGGCCGGAGAACGGCGATGAAAACAAAGCACAGGAATACACCGTAAACTTTAAACAGAGTGAAACACCGGAAGAGGATCACAGCAAAGATGGATTAAAAGCAGTGATTGATCTGGCAGAAAAACTGAATGCAGAAAATTATACGGCAGAAAGCTATGCAAAACTGACCGCAAAGACTGGCAAAGAACAAAAAGAAGTCTGCGATGCAGAAAATGCAACCGTGGAAGAAATAAGTGCACAGATCAGTGCAATCTCGGATGCAATCAAAGGACTGGAAAGTGCAGACAAGGCGGCAAATGAAGATCTGAAAAAACAGCTGGAAGAAAAGACAAAGCGCTGGAAGATAAAGAGAGAGAACTGGCGGGAAGAACAGAAAATGTGACAACACTTCAAGATAAAATCAAAGATGCACAGGATCAGCTGGTCGCACTGGAAGGTACGTCAGCCGAAGAAAAACAGCTCTTGAAAAACAGATCGAAGCACTTCAGGGGAAATTGAATACAGCAAGGGCAGAAGTCCTGACACTGAGCGGCGAAAAAGCTTCTCTGAAGAAGAAAAAGCGCTCTGCAGGCAGAACTGAAGAAAGTTCAGGATCAGGCAAAGAAAAGACAGTGCAGAAGCTGAGGCAAAGAATCAAAAAAAGGCTCAGGAAGAAGCCCGGAAAGCAAGAGAAGAGATTGAAAAACTGAAAGATTCTCTGACACTGAAAAACGGTGATACCGTTACCGCAGGTGGCGTACAGTACCGTGTAACCGATGCGGCGCCCAAGACAGCAGAAGCATATGGCACTGCAAAGAAGAACATCAAGACCATCAACGTGACAGCAACGGTAACCATCAAAGATGTGACATGCAAAGTGACTGCAATTGCAGATCAGGCATTTGCCGGCCAGAAGAAAGCCACCAAAGCCGTGATCGGTGCAAACGTAACGAAGATCGGCAAGAAAGCATTCTATGGTGACAGCAGACTTAAGAGCATCACTGTGAAGGGCAAAAGCTGAAAATGGTCGGTAAGCAGGCACTGAAAGGCATCAACAAACATGCAGTGGTTCGCGTACCGAAAGCAAAGAAAAAGGCATACAAAGCACTGTTCAAAGGAAAAGGACAGAAAAAAAGCGTAAAAGTAAAGTAGTAAAGTAATAAAAAAATGAAATCAGCCATTTGATGTATGCGACAGAAAATGCAGGGTTATCAAAGAAATAAAAGGTGTTGCCGATGATGACCGCCAGATTCTGTCTGGTTAAAATGACCGCCGGACTTTTTAAGAGTCCCGGCGGTCATTTTTTTCGATTTTATTGCTGTCAGAGCCAATCGAACAGCCAGAAGCAAATGCACTCCGGCAGGGACAGAATAAAAAATAAAATAAAAAACAAAAAAATAAAAAAACACTTGCATTTTGAAAAGAAAGATGATATATTAATGGAGCTGACGAAAACAGCAGAAAATAAAACAGAAAACGATGCGTGGCTCAGCTTGGTAGAGCGCTCGGTTCGGGACCGAGAGGTCGCTGGTTCAAATCCTGTCGCATCGATTCCTTGGCAGGGGCGAGTCGAAAAATCTGGAAAGATTTTCGGCTTTTTTTTATTCTATAAATGAAAAAACAGCAGTTGCATTTGTTTGAGATAAAATGATGTGAGTGTCAAAAGTCCTCAACTATGATGCCTACGGATTGTTCCGTGCATCGCACTCCCACAATCCTCTCCGGTATTCGCATATCGTGGGATTATCATCCCACTTTATGCTCATATCGGGGCGGGTCCCAAGGTCTTTCATCCACCTATGAGCAAGCTCATGTGGATTTAGACCTTTGACCCTGGCATCATAAAATTCAAACAGATGCAACTTTTTTCTGTTTTTCGAAGTCTAATAAAAGCAGACGGTCATTCTGAGCATTTGCAGGCTACGGTAATTTTGTATCCATCAATGAGCGGGAAAAGTTATTTTTGACACTCATGTATAGTGATTACTTGTTGAAATAAGCAGATATAACGTGATATAATAGGAAGGCTTCGGAAAAAGTTAAGAAACAGAAGCAAAAATTAAGAAATAAAATGGCTATACGAGGAGAAAAAAAGATGAAAAGAAACATGGCTGAAAAGCTGACAGCATCTATTCTTGCGGCGGCCCTGACCTTTGGTATGATGGCACCGCAGACGGCAATGACCGCAGAGGCGGAAACAAAGAGCACGCTTGAAAAAGATGTTCAGAAACTTGTAAAGAAGAGCAAAGCAAAGAAAGAAAAAAGACACAGAAAAGAAGCTGAAAAACTGTTCCAGTATGTGGAGAAAAATTACGGCTATGCAAGGGCGATCGGCTTTAAAAACAGCAGAGGCTGGGAGAAAACATTTACGGCAGAGATGATCAAAAACAAAAAAAGGGCATTTGCTATCATTTTGCGACCCTGTATGCATTTCTGGCAAAAAGAATCCGGTGTGGAGGCAAGGATCTGCCTTGGCAGGACCAACGGCTTTAATAAAGCAAGATGGCAGGATCATGCATGGTGTGAAGTAAAAAGTCGGAAAGAAATGGTATATCTGTGATCCGAACATGGATAAATTTGCGACAAACAGCAAAGGCAAATATTTTATGAAGACGGTTTCCTCCATGAAATCAACGTTCAAAAAATCAAAAACGATCAAAGTAAATTTTTAAGAAAAGGAAGAGCAAATGAAGAAAATCAAAACACTGATTGCGGAAGCAGTTCTGGGACTTGGCGTTACCGTAGCAGCATTTCACCGGCAGCAGTTTCCATGCAGACGGCAGAAGCGACCACGGTAAAACAGGGACTTGTAAAAGTGAAAAACAAGTATTATTACTATAATGCAAAAGGGAAAAAAGTAAAGAACAAATGGGTTACAGTGAAAGTAAAGGGCAAAAAGCAGAAATATTATTTCAATAAAAGGGAGGCGCCCCTGACCGGGACTGCGGCAGTGAAGAACCGTCTTTACTGTTTCGACAAAAAGGCAGACTGAATCAGAAGAAGAGCAAAAAACTGGCGGCTTACCGGCAGAATTCCGATTTTGCAGGGCTGAAAGCACTGATCGGCGAGCCGAAAAAGGCAATATTTTGACAGCTGTATGGGGAGCCGGCATGGACGGCATCTTAAAATATCAGGGATTTATCGTGTATACCTACAAAAGAACGGCAAAGAGATCATTCAGGGCTTTGAATGATCCGGCGGAGGTAGAAAATGGTATTCAGTTCCCTTGTATTTTTATGTATCTTTTTGCCGATTGTATTTTTAGGACATACGATTCTTCCGGGGATCCGTGCGAAAAACGCCATGCTTCTGCTGGCAAGTCTGGTGTTTTATGCATACGGGGAACCGGTCTATGTAGTGCTGATGATCGCATCTGCACTGTGTAATTATTTATTTGCACTTTGGATCGAACGGTTTCAAGATCAGAAGAAATGGATCGTCAGTGTGGCGGTGATCCTGAATCTCGCACTTCTGGTGATCTTTAAATATGCAGGCTTTCTTACGGAGAGCGTGAATACGATGTTCGGGACGGATTTCCGGTTCCGGACATCCGTCTGCCGATCGGTATTTCCTTTTTCACGTTTCAGGCGATGTCCTACGTGATCGATGTGTACCGTGGGGCAAACAAAGCTCAGAAAAATTTTGGAAAAGTGCTTTTGTACATATCCTTTTTCCCACAGCTGATCGCCGGTCCGATCGTCAAATATCACGATGTTGAGCAGGAAATCGAACACCGGACGCAGAGTGCCGATGGCGTAGCAAGAGGCATCCGCCGTTTTATTGCCGGTCTGTCAAAGAAAGTCCTGATCTCAAATGTGATGGGCATGACAGCAGATGCACTTTTTGGAGCGAGCGGCCGGGACGCTCGGGGCGCGACTGCATGGGTGGGAGCACTTTCCTATTTATTCCAGATTTATTTTGATTTCAGCGGCTACAGCGATATGGCGATCGGACTTGGATGGATGTTCGGATTTCATTTCAAGGAGAATTTCAACTATCCTTACAGTTCGACCAGCATCCGGGAATTCTGGAGCAGATGGCATATTTCCCTCTCGGGCTGGTTCCAGGAATACCTCTACATTCCGTTGGGCGGCAACCGGAAGGGCAAAGTGCGTACCTGCATCAATAAATTTATCGTATTTTTATGTACCGGTATCTGGCATGGAGCCAACGTAACCTTCCTGTTCTGGGGCATTTATCATGGATGTTTCCTGATGCTGGAAGAATTTGTGCCGTTTTTCCGAAAAGAAGGCGGAAAGATCAAAACCGCAGTGATGCGTATTTATACGTTACTTGTCGTTTGCATCGGTTTTGTCTTTTTCCGGGCAGATACGATGACACAGGGCGTGCAGTGGGTAAAAGCCATGTTTACCGGATTTTCAATGGGAGCGGCATCGACAAGCCTGGCACTGCAGCAGCTCACACCACTTTATCTTGTAACCTTTACAGTGGCATGCATTGCCTCCTTTCCGGTTTTTGAAAAGTGGAAAAGCGATGGCAGATATCAGGCATTCTATAACAATATGGCTTTTTGTATGCAGTATCGTGGGACTTGTTTTATGCATGTTAAGTCTTGCGGCGGCACGTACAATCCGTTCATTTATTTCAGATTTTAGGAGGAACTTATGAAGAAAAAGGAAACATGATCTATGTCGGATTTTTCTTTGTTCTGTGTCTGATCCCAAGTGTCGGTATCTTTGCTTCCGCAGACAGGGCAGTGCCACGGAGAACCGCAAACTTGCCCTCTGGCCCGCGGCTTCGCACGGAAGAAGGATGGAATACCGATTTCCTCTCCGAGGCAGGAGAATATTTCCAGGATCACTTTGGATTCCGTCAGCAACTTGTCACGGCAAATGCACTGATAAATGGAAAAATATTTGGTGTATCCACAGCCGACGGCGTGATCCAGGGCAAGAACGGCTGGCTGTATTATAAAGATTCCTTAAGCGATTACCTTGGCACAGAGCCGATGAGCGAACGGGCACTTTTTCAATGTAGCACATACGCTCAGTATGATGCAGGATTATACAGAAAAAGCGGAGCGAAATTCCTTTACGATCGCTCGAATAAAAATACGCTGTACGGTGAATATGCCGTACTACGACAGCATGATCGTTTCAGAAGATAAAAACATGGACCGGATCGAAGCGTATCTGGAAAAAGAAAATGTGAATTATGTCAATCTGAAAGAAATCTTGGAAAGTTCGGATGAAGTGCTTTATCACGAACGCGACTCGCACTGGAACAACAAAGGTGCGGCACTGGCAGGGGATGCACTGATGACAGCTCTTGACAAAGAGCATACGGATTATACGCAGGAAAGCTATGAAGAGTGCGTGGACTTTACCGGGGATCTCGATGAGATGCTCTACCCGCTGGCACTGACTGAAGAAAAAGAGATTTATTACGACAAGGCAGATGTCTTTGCCTATGTCGGGGAAGTGGAGAGCAATTTTGATCCGAAGATCACAACGGTAAATCCAGGCAAAGACGGGAAGTCTGGTGATGTACCGCGATTCCTTTGGAAATGCGATCCTTCCGTTTTTGCAAACAGCTATGCAAACGCCTACTTTTCCAGAGGTATCCCTTATCAGATGACCGATCTTGCGGAGCATCAGGCCGATACTGTGATCGTGGAGCGTGCAGAGCGATTTCTGCCGGAAATGGCAGAAAATCCGCCGCAGATGGAGGCACCGCAGCTGACGGTCGGAGCAGTTATGGAGCCGGAAATGGAAGAAAATGCACGGGGCACAGTCACCGCAGAAGTGCAGGGAGATCTGGTTAAAGTCAGCGGTCTTGTGGATGAGGCAATTCTGGATACGGATTCCAGGATCGCGATTCGCAGAAATGGGGGGCGATACCTTTGAAGCATTTCCGTTGACACTTGGGCAGGAAGACGGAAGCAGCTCAGATTATGGATTCCTTGCTTATTTTGCGGCAGATAGCTGGATGCAGGATCAGGAACAGATCGAGGTTCTGATCGAAAAAGACGGAACCTGGATCTTGGTCGGAACACAGAGTTTATAAAAGGTAAATGTGAGATGAGTCCCGCTTTTGCAGGCGGAAAGTAAGAATGCCCGAGATTCTTGAACAGATGTAAAACAGAAGAAAAGGAGAAACACAATGAGAAGAAAATGGATAGCAGACACTTTGCGTAGCATCTCTGTCAATGGCTATGATGACAGGATGTGGAAATGGCAGCACACAGGAAACAGCAAAAAGAAACACAGACAGAGACGCAGACACAGGCAGAAACACAGAGCGAAACACAGACAGAGACGGCATCCGAGACGGAAAAAGCCACTGAAACGGAGAGCGAAACAGCCAAAGCAGAAAAAGCGACCGAGACAGAAGCAAAAGAAAAGACCATGTATGTATCCGGCGATGTGTATATGCGTGAAGCTGCAGACAAGGATGCAAAAGCAGTGACCGTTCTGGCAACCGGAAAAGAAATTACCGTTCTCGGAGAAGAAGGCGACTGGTATCAGGTCAAAGTCGATGACAAAGAAGGTTATGTAGTTAAGAAATATATCACTGATTCAAAAGAAGAGGCAGAAGCACTGCCAAAGCAAAACAGGATGCAGAAGAAGCTGCGGCAGCCAGCAGGCAAAGAGAAGCAAAGCAGCCCAGCAGGCGGCAGAACAGGCAGCTCAGCAGGCAAGCTCAGCAGGCTTCACAGTCCGCAGGCAAAGACGGCAGGCGGCAAGACGGAAGTGAGCCGTCAGGCTTATGATGACTGCGACGGAAGCGGTCATGGTTACTACGAGATTACGTATTCTGACGGAAGTACGGCGATCGAAGAGTACTAAAGTGTCTGACGGAAAGCACAGAGCATGATCAGGAAAGGAAAGATAAAGATGAAAAGCGAAAGAAGAAAAGCAGGTTTTATAAAGATGCTGCTTCTGGTGCTGACACTGGCAGTATTTATGCCGGTAAGTGCAAATGCGGCACCAAAAACAAATCAGTGGGTAAACAAAGGCAGATATCGCTATTACTACAATCGGAAGGGCAAAAAAGTAAAGAATAAAGTAAAGCAGATCGGAAATTTCAGGTATTCGTTTGATAAGAAGGGAAGAATGCAGACCGGCTGGCAGATTTTCGGCGCAAAAAAAAGCATATTTTTCCAAGAAGAGCGGAAGAATGCAGGTCAATAAAAAGTAGACGGTGTCAAGATCGGAAAAAGTGGCTATGTAAAACGGAGCAAGACGGAGCTGAAGGAACAGAAAGCCCTGGAGAAAGCCAAGCAGATTCTTGCTAAGATCACAACTTCTAAAATGAGTAAGAGCCAGAAGCTTTACGCAGCTTTTCAGTATATGACAAGCCGTGCGAATTTCAGTTACCGTACCTGGAGGATTCTCTGGGTATGACGGATGGGAATACGACTATGCCTTGAAATGTACGAAAAGAGAGCCGGGAACTGCTACAATTTCGCATGTGGATTTGCCATGCTCGCCAAAGCAATCGGCTATCAGCCACAGGTCATTGCCGGCCGTGTCCCGGGCGGCGTAGATGGTGCACCGGATGGGTTTACCAGACATTCTCTGGTCAAGATCAACGGACTTTACTATGATCCGGAGGCACAGTTTGACGGTTGGGCAAGGGGCGTTTACGGACTTGGCTACTATCCGATGTATCTGCAGATTCTTTCTATCCGAACTATCTAAAATAAAAAAGTATTTTACACAGACAGACCGAAAAACAGAAAAATAAAAACGACTTTCCAAATGGCAAAACCATAGCGGAAAGTCGTTTTTTTTTCTTCTTTTGTTTAAAGAGTTTACGCAAGAAAAGCTTTTACTTTCTTGTAGATGCTCTCTGCATCCAGACCGTATTTTTTTCACCAGCTGTACTGCAGGACCGGACTCGCCGTATACATCGTTGACACCGATTTTCAATACCGGAGTCGGATAGTTTGCACAGAGTGTGTCGCATACCGCACTGCCGAGTCCGCCGATGATGGAGTGTTCTTCAACGGTAACCACTTTTTGCATTCTTTTGCGGAAGCGACTACCAGTTCCTCGTCGAGCGGTTTGATCGTGTGGATGTTGATGACTTTGGCATTGATGCCGTCTGTTGCGAGCATTTCTGCGGCCTGCATGCTTTCATAAACTTCCAGACCGGTTGCAAAGATCGCAACATCGTTGCCTTCACGAAGGACAACACCTTTGCCGAGCTCAAATTTATAGGTACTCTCATCATTGAATACCGGGATTGCCAGACGTCCGAAACGCATGTAAACCGGTCCGACATATTCATAAGCAGCTTTTACGGCGCAGCTCTTGCTTCCACATCATCGGCAGGGTTGATGATCACCATGCCAGGGATCATACGCATCAGAGCGATATCTTCGTTGCACTGATGTGTGGCACCGTCTTCACCGACAGAAATACCGGCATGCGTAGCACCGATCTTGACATTCAGGTGCGGATAACCGATGGAGTTGCGGATCTGTTCAAAAGCACGGCCTGCCGCGAACATGGCAAAAGAGCTTGCAAACGGAACTTTTCCGGTGGTGGCAAGACCAGCTGCAACGCCCATCATATTTGCCCTCTGCGATACCGCAGTCGATGTGTCTTTCCGGGAATACTTTCTGGAAAATAGCGGTTTTGGTAGCTCCGGCAAGGTCGGCATCCAGTACAACCAGATCTTCATGTTCTTTTCCGATTTCAACAAGAGCATTTCCGTAGCTCTCTCTTGTAGCGATTTTCTTTACTTCTGACATAATGCTTCACCTGCTTTCTCAAGTTCTTCCATAGCGAGTTTGTACTGTTCATCGTTTGGAGCAACACCATGCCAGGAAGCCTGATCTTCCATGAAGGAGACTCCTTTTCCTTTGATGGTCTTTGCGATGATGGCAGTCGGCTGTCCTTTTTACGGTGCGAGCCTCATCAAAAAGCCTGTTTCAGTGCATCAAAGTCGTGCCCGTCTACGTTGATCACATGGAAACGGAACGCTTCGAATTTTTTGTCGATCGGGTAAGGAGAGTTTACATCGTCGATCTTACCGTCAATCTGCAGACCGTTGTTGTCTACGATCACAACCAGGTTATCCAGTTTTCTGTGGGCTGCAAGCATGGCTGCCTCCCCATACCTGTCCTTCCTGGATCTCGCCGTCACCAAGCAGTGTATATACACGGTAATCATCGCCGGAGAGTTTGGCAGAGATTGCCATACCAACGGCGCTGGAAACACCCTGTCCAAGAGAACCGGTTGACATATCAACACCAGGGATATGTTTCATATCCGGATGGCCCTGAAGATAAGAACCAATGTGACGCAGTGTCTTTAAATCTTCCACCGGGAAATATCCACGGTTTTGCAAGAGCTGCGTAATAACCAGGTGCAGCATGTCCTTTGGAAAGGACGAAACGATCGCGATCCGGTTTTTCGGATTTTTCGGATCTATATTTAATTCTTCAAAAAAAAGATAACTGTAAATGTCTTGCGGATAAAGAACCGCCCGGATGACCGGATTTTGCAGAATAAACGCCGGTGATCGCACCTTTGCGGATTTCATTTGCAGTTTTCATAAGCTCTGACTTGTTCATGGTGTCCTCCTAATTCAGTATTTTGTACCAAAAGCCCTGCGGGCGTAACAATAACCGGAGTTCATTATAAACAAGGAAACAGGGTTCGTCAACAATTCTTCACAAGAATGTACACACTTTCCTGCTGTTTTGTTTAGAATGTTTGGAAATGATTTAGAATTTCATAACAATACTTTCACCGTTCGAACACACTTTATTCACAGAATGCCGTTATGATAGTACTTGTACAAAGGTTCATTCCTTTTTTACATATATTTCATTTTTTCTCTTTCCTAATGCCAGACTTGTAACAAGTCTGGCTTCCTTTTTATTTCACAAAAAATAGGGTTTTGCACAGGGCTTTCTTGTGTTATAATAAAAAAAGCGTAACGTAATGATACCAACGAGACAGGAGGAACAGATATGCAGGTATTATATAAAGATGAAGAAGGATTTCTGGCAGTTATGGAAGTGACCAAAGTCGCCTATATTGAAGACGAAGAACTCATGGAGATCTATACCCGGAGGAAGACATCGCAGTTGCCATCGATGCAAAATCAGCAGAAAAAGCGATCCGTGAGCTGTATGCTAACGGCAAGGCAGATTTAAGTGCCTATGAATATCAGGACAGAGACTTTGATGACGACGATTTTGATGATGATGACGAAGACGATGAGGATGACCTGTTTGATCGCATGATCGATATGGATTTCCGTACCCTTGGCAAAGACGGCGTGATCTTCAGAGACGACGAATAATCCGGGGTGATCATTTTGGATAAGAAAAAAAGAGTTCAGGATTCTATGACAGAGCAGACGTATCTTCTGATGCACCGCCATATCAATGGATATGGAAGGCTTTTCGGCGGACAGCTGATGCAGTGGATCGATGAACTGGCAGGGATCGTTTCCATGCGGCATGCGGGAGGACGGATCACGACGGCCAGCATTGACAACCTCAACTTCAAAGCCGGAGCTTATTTAAATGATACGATCGTTCTGATCGGACGTATCACTTATGTGGGACGCACTTCGATGGAGGTACGTGTCGATACTTATGTCGAGGATCTTGAAGGAATGCGTCGCGTGATCAACCGTGCCTATGTGGTGATGGTGGCAATCGACGAGGAGGGACATGCAGTGGAAGTCCCAGGACTGATCGTTGAGAGCGAGAGTGAAAAGGCAGAGTGGGAAGCAGGACAGAAACGCTATGCACTCCGCAAACAGAGACGCAGAGAAGGTTTTTAGAAAAAGGACGGAAGCAGGATTATGAAGACAATCACAGCGAACATAAAAGAAGGGATCGATCAGGAGATCATTACAGAAGCCGGCAAAGCATCTTAAAAGACGGCGGTCTTGTGGCGTTTCCGACGGAGACGGTATACGGACTTGGCGGCAATGCACTGGATGAACAGGCGGCGGAGAAAATTTACGCCGCGAAGGGAAGACCTTCCGACAATCCTCTTATCGTACATATTGCAGAATTTGAAGCATTAAACAAAATTGCGGCAGAAATTCCAGAAGAAGCAAAAATGCTGGCGGATGCCTTCTGGCGGGACCGCTTACGATGATTTTTTCAAAAGACGGATCTGGTTCCGATGGGGACGACAGGCGGATTGAATACGGTCGCAGTGCGTATGCCGGATCATCCGGTGGCACTGGCATTGATACGGGCGCGGGCGGTTATATCGCGGCACCGAGTGCCAACACTTCCGGAAGGCCAAGTCCGACCTGTGCGGCACATGTGCAGGAGGATCTGGACGGCAGGATCGAGATGATCCTTGACGGAGGTCCGGTCGGGATCGGGCTGGAGTCTACGATCGTAGATTTGAGCGAGGGTGTTCCGACGATCCTGCGTCCGGGCTATATCAATCAGCAGATGTTAGAAGAAGTGATCGGAAAGACGGAGATCGACCGTGCGATCCTCTCGGATGACAGCGGCATCAAACCAAAGGCACCGGGCATGAAGTACCGTCACTATGCACCGAAGGCAAGCCTGACGATCGTTGAGGGAGAGCAGGAAAAGGTTACGGCAAAGATCAACGAACTGTTAAAAGAAGGAGAAGCGGCAGGCGAGAAGATCGGCGTGATCGCTTCAACGGAGACAGCAAAGAGACTACCTGGGCGGAATTGTCCGCACGATCGGCAGCCGCAGCGATGAGCTTAGCATTTCACGCCATCTGTTTGGCATATTAAGAGATTTTGACACGCTTCAGGTGGATCGCATCTATTCAGAGAGTTTTGAGACACCGCAGATGGGGGCAGGCGATCATGAACCGTCTGATGAAAGCAAGCAGGCCATCAGGTGATGGAGGTATAGCCTATGAAGAAATACGACAGACTGATCTTTGTCAGCAACAGCGATACCTGCAGAGGACCGATGGCGGAAGCGATTCTGAAAAGCAAATTTCTGCTCTCAGAGCTGGAGGTGGAGTCCAGAGGACTTGTCGTGCTCTTTCCGGAGCCGGTCAATCAGAAAGCAGAAGCAATTCTGGCAAGCCACGGGCTGACCATGAAAGATCATACGGCGAAGATGCTGGAACAGGAAGATTTGATGAGCGGACGCTGATCCTTGTGATGGAAGACGCTCTCAAACAGAGGATTTTCCAGGAGCATGAGAATGTTCAGAACACCTGGCGGCTTTCCGAATATATAAAAGAAGAAACTGATGTTACAGAACCGGTGGGCGGGAGTCTTGCAGACTACGGAGCCTGCTATGAGTCGCTTGACTGCATGATCAGCGACCTAGTTGTTGTATTGAATGAGGAGGAACTACTATGTTAGCACTTGGATGTGACCACGGCGGTTACGAACTGATGCAGGAAGTAAAGAAGCATCTGGAAAACAGAGGAATTGCATACCACGATTTCATTGCGGCAGAAGACAGAGTCGGTAGATTACCCGATCTACGGCAAAAAAGTGGCAGAGGCTGTTGCAAGAGGAGAATTTGAGAAAGGAATCCTGATCTGCGGAACCGGAATCGGCATTTCTATCACGGCAAACAAGGTAAAAAGGAATCCGTGCAGCACTCTGCACCGACTGCTTCTGCGCAGAGGCAACCCGCCTGCACAACGATGCCAACATTCTGGCAATGGGCGGCCGCGTGGTAGGTCCGGGACTTGCCCTGAAGATCGTAGATACGTTCCTTGATACCCCATTTTCCGGGGATGAGCGTCACATCAGACGTATCAAAATGATCGAAGACAAATAAGAGAAAAGACAGGAAGTAAGAATGAGGAGAACGTTATGTCAAAAGTAAAAGTTATGGATCATCCGCTGATCCAGCATAAAATCGGGGTGATCAGAAGAAAAAACACCTGCAAACAAAGATTTCCGTACGATCATCAGCGAGATTGCAATGCTGATGTGCTACGAGGCAACCAGAGAACTGAAACTGACGGACGTAGAGATCGAGACGCCGATCTGCACGGCAACCGTAAAAAGAATTACAGGGTAAAAACTGGCTGTTGTGCCGATCCTGAGAGCAGGTCTTGGCATGGTTGACGGTATGCTTTCCATCATTCCGTCCGCAAAGATCGGTCATATCGGTCTGTACCGTGATCCGGAAACTCTGGTGCCGGTAGAATATTACTGCAAACTTCCGGCAGATTCTGAAGAGCGTGATATCTTTGTCGTTGACCCGATGCTGGCAACCGGTGGATCTGCAACTGCGGCGATCCAGATGCTCAAAGACAAAGGCGTAAAGCACATCCATTTTATGTGCATCATCAAAGCACCGGAAGGCGTAAAGAAGATGCAGGAATGTCATCCGGATGTGGATATGTACATCGGTGCATTGGATGAACAGCTCAATTCCCACGGCTATATCGTCCCGGGACTTGGCGATGCAGGAGACCGTATCTTCGGCACAAAATAGACGTTGCCTGAGTCTGACGGAGAACGTCATTTGGAGGAAAGTATGGACAAAAGAACCGACTATATTTCCTGGGACGAGTATTTTATGGGGGTTGCACATCTTGCGGCACTCAGATCCAAAGATCCAAATACACAGGTTGGTCGCTGTATTGTGAGCGAGGATAATAAAATCCTGTCCATTGGATATAATGGATTTCCAAAGGGATGTTCCGATGATGAATTCCCGTGGAGAAGAGAAGGAGATCCGTACGATACCAAGTATTTTTTATACAACGCACAGCGAACTCAATGCAATCCTCAATTACCGGGGAGGCAAGCCTGGAGGGAGCAAAGCTTTATGTTTCACTCTTTCCGTGCAACGAGTGTGCCAAAGCGATCATTCAGTGCGGGATCCGAACCGTAGTATACGACTGCGATAAATACGATGGTACGCCGAGCGTGCGTGCATCCAAACGTATGATGAATGCGGCAGGCGTGCGGTATTATAAATATCAGAAAACCGGAAGAAATATTGAAATTTCAGTATAATGTGACAAAAATGCCGCAGGACAATCTCATAGAGAAGAGAGGGTTCTGTGGCATTTTTCAGGAGGAAACTATGTATCTGGTAAATGCATTAAATGTAATTGACGAAGTCAAAAAAGCAGTCATTGGAAAAGATTCCTGCGTGGAAATGGTGATGATGGCCATTCTTGCGAGGGGACACATTCTGATCGAGGATATCCCGGGTGTGGGAAAGACCACGATGGCACTGGCATTTTCAAGGGCATGTGCCATGAGCCAGAACCGGGTGCAGTTTACACCGGATGTCCGCCGGCAGATATCACAGGATTTTCCATTTACCGCAAGGACACCGGCAAATTCGAGTACCAGCCGGGGGCGGTGCTGTGCAACCTGTTTTTGGCAGACGAGATCAACCGTACATCCCCGAAAACACAGTCCGCACTGCTAGAAGTGATGGAAGAAGGAAATGTGACGGTGGATGGCATCACAAGAGAAGTGCCGAAGCCGTTCATCGTCATGGCGACACAGAACCCGATCGGCTCATCAGGAACACAGATGCCGCCGGAATCCCAGCTGGATCGCTTTATGATCTGTATTTCCATGGGCTACCCGGATATCCGAAACGAAATTGCCATTTTAAAAGACCACAGAAGCGGCAGTCCGGTAGATCGCATTTCACCGGTGATCCAGATGAACGATCTGCTGACAATGCAGGAAGAAGTCGACAAAATCTTTATCCATGATGTGATCTACAATTATATTGCAGAGCTGATCGCAAAGACCAGACAGCATCCGATGCTGGAGCTTGGTGTAAGCCCACGAGGAACGATCGCCCTGGCGGGGATGATCAAGGCGGTCGCTTATCTGGCGGGAAGAAATTATGTCGTGCCAAACGATGTGGAGAAGGTATTTCTGGCAGTCAACCATCACCGAATCCGTTTAAACTCAAGGCAAGAGCCAACCATGTGACAGCAGAAGGAGTTCTGGAAGAGATTTTCGCCGGCGTGGCAAAACCATCACCGAAAAAAGAATTAGCGGAGGTATGGTATGATAAGAAAAAAGTATGGTATATGATATTGGTTCTTATCACGGTATATCTGGAGATCATGTATGACAGCACCTGGATGCTTGCGATGCTGGCATTTGAACTGCTTCTGGCAAAGCAGTTATGTTTCTGATGTCCTGGTATCTTAAGCTGCATATCTGTGTATGGCTGGATATGAAAGTGCCGGTATCTGCAAAGAAACAGACGTTTGAGATGGAGCTTCATATAAAAACAGCGGAGTGCTGCCGGTATCTGCTGTATATACCATTCTGGAATGTGAGAACCGCAGCGGCGGATGCAGTGAAAAAAAGGATCGTGGATGAGAGTGTGGCGGCAAAAACGGAAAAAACGATAAAAATCAGTGCAAAAGCAGATTACTGCGGCAAAATGGTCTTTTCACTCAAAAAGTGCAGGTGAGTGATTATCTGCATCTTTTGCAAGAAAGGTCAGAGTACGGTCTCAGATAAATGTTAATGTATTGCCTGATATCCACATCGTTTCCGGTGGAGGTTTCCATGAAAACCAGAAATTTTCCGGTGGAAGGCGATGAATATGAGAAGGAGCGAAGCGGGGACGATCCGTCCGAGATTTTTCAGATCCGCGAATTCCGACCGGGAGACCGGATGCACAGATCCACTGGAAAAGCAGTGCAAGAAGCGGCGAGCTGATGACAAAAGAATACAGTATGCCGTGCGGCTGCAAGGTATTGCTTCTTTTGGAGCTTAGTCAGAAAGAAGGCGGTGCAAAAAGAGCAGATCACTTTTTTGAGCTGGCGGCTTCGCTTTGTTTTTCCATGCTTGAGGCAGAATGTCCGCATTTTGTGGCGTGGTACGATGAAAAAGAAGGACAGATCCGGCGTCATGCAGTGAAAAAAAAAGAACAGGATCTCTACGAAATGCTGGATCTTCTGATGCGGGACTCCTTTTATAAGCAGGAATATGATGTGAAAGCAGACTTATTTTTCCTCCTATCCGGAAGGAACTTACAGCACCGTTCTGATTCTGGACAAAGAAGGAAATCTGCAAAGAGACGAAGAAGATACCGTAACATTTGGAGAAGAGGAGTTGAAAGAGAGCCTCTCAGGCTTTGTATTGGAAGTGTAAGATATGAAAAAAAAAAAAAAAAGATACAGGCCTCTCTTTGCAGGCAAGTATCTCCGAAAAAGAAAAGAGAACGGTAACATCTGGATTTCTTGCGATCGTGCCGGTCTGCTATATGATCCTTGGTGTTTTCGGCTGGATGAAGACGGCTCTTGGAATCATAAACGTTGTGTATGATGCGGATCTGCTGTATGGTGTGCTTTGCTGGCGTGGGATCTGGATGGGCATACTCTATCTGATGAAAAAAGGCAGTTTCTGCCGCTTTTGCTCACACTGGCGGTCACGGCCATTCTTGTGTGGATGCGTTTTTCTGTGATCCTGGAAGGATTCTCGGAGATCAGCAGGGTTTTCCAGTCCGGAATGACAGTGTCAGGGGTGTTTATCAGGGGATCGGTAGTGAATATGAGATCACCTGTGCCCTGATCGTGGTCGTTTTTTTGCTGTATGATCTGTTTTTTATCTGTCTGAGCACAGAAATCGGCAAATATCTGGCGGTCTTACTTCTGGTGGTTCCATTCTGTACGGTTTGTTTTCGGACAGGTTCCGGATGGCATGGGGACATTCTGCATGCTTTGCTGTGTGCATTGGGACTGATCGCATCCTCCGCAGAAGAACACGACAGGCAGCGAAATGGCAGTGCTTTTCTTTCTGGGGATTCTATCGCTGCTGTTGCTCTTGATCGGATTTTCAGCCGGAAAATCCCTTCTGGAGCCGCTTTTTGAGGGAAAAAGAACAGACGAGAGCCAGGATCCAGCAGACGTCCTTTATAAAAGAGATCGAGAAATGGACGGCTCCGCTTCAGAGCCAGATGCCACAAATAGCATCCGGCGGCGTGAGCGAAGGTACGATCAACGATGCTGATTTTTTCCTGAATACAGGCGAAGTGCTTTTTTCAGTCAGCCAGGATCAGCGACCGCAGGGCGCCTCTATCTGAAAGTATACACCGGTACGAAATACTCGAATAGCAGGTGGAAAGCAAACGACGATCCGGAAGAGAAAGCAGAAATTTTTCTGCCAGAGAGCGGCGACCTGGCTGAATACACAGGGATATGATGGGGCAGTCCGTCTGACAGTTGGCTTTCCACAGGGGAAAAGCGATGCCAGTCATCCCTACGCTCCTTATTTTTCCCAGGGTATGTCTGATGACGGCACAGAAAAGGAATATCGTTATTATCCAATCGAGAGAATTGCATATCTTTTCACTGAACCGGCTGACAGCCTGACGGACGATTACCGCGACTATGTGTATCAGCATTATCTGAATTATCCGACAAAGGGAACAGAGCGGATGCAAACAGTTTGTGGCGGACAATCCAGGGGCGGATATCGAGGAAATCTGCAATATCGTGCGGACGTTTCTCGATGAGAGTGCTGTTTATAATCCACAGGTTGGACGTTTTCCGAAAAATCAGAATTTTGCAGAATATTTCCTGTTTGAAAAAACGAAGGGTACTGCGTGCATTTTGCGACGGCGGCTGTGCTTTGATGCGGATGTACGGCATCCCGGCACGTTATGCGACCGGATTTGCCATTCCGGCGCCTGATTTTGACTGGCAGGATGGAGCCGGATGGCTCGCAAACGTAGAAGACAGCAGGTCACATGCCTGGGCAGAAATTTATACGGACTACTATGGCTGGATTCCATTTGAGACAACGCCGTCCTATGATTCCGGTGCAGATTTATCCTACTATGGCGAAAGTCCGCAGGAAAAACAGCAAAGACAGAGCGAAGAAGTGGCGTCCCGTCTGGAAACACAGCAGACAGAGAGCATGGATACAGAAGATGGAACACAGAACAACGATAAAAATAACGAGCAGACTCCGGATACGAGGAAACAAAATGCAGACCAGAGCGGCGATTCTGACAGCAAAAACGGATATGGTGCAAATGGCATGAATGGAAGTCTTTCGGGCACACAGACAGGGATCGTATCGATCGCGACCGTTCTTCTGTCTCTGATCTTTGCAGGGCTGATCCTGTTTGCAAGACGGACGATCCGACTTCGCAGACGCGGCGGCGAAAATGCACAGGAGATTTTCAGGGATTTTTATGAAGTGCTCGTTTTTGCCGGAATGCCGCAGGGACTGGACTGCATGAAAGACGGATTTACGGCGAAGGTCTGTGAACAGTTCCAGTGGCTGAACAAAGAAGAACTTGATCAGGCGATGGACATTGTGATGCGGGCAAACTTTGCGGGTGATCCGGTGACAAAAGAGGAAACCATGCAGTTGAAGGGACTTTATCGTTACACCTGCCGTATGGCTTTGAAGGGCATGAGCCGCAAAAAGAAGTTTCTTTTCCGCTTTATCAAAGCATATGCTTAAAACTGACCCTGTAAAAATGCTGAATATTGTCTGTTTTTAAATGACAAAAAAAGCTTATACTGAACAGCAAGAAAAAAAACAGGAAGGTGAAAGTTTGGAAGTTGACTTCCAAATCTGCCATTATTGACGCAAACAAGTGCGTCATGAAGGAGAAAAGTATGAACGAAAAGAAAAGTACAAACTGGACAGCAAAGAAACTGGCAATCAATGCTCTGGCGATCGCACTTGTCTGTGTATCGACCATGGTGATCAGATCCCGATCCCGCTTGGTTACATGCATCTTGGGAACTGCTGCATTCTGCTGGTTAGTGTTTATTTTGGAAATATGACCGGAATGCTGGCAGGCGGCATTGGCTCCTGTCTGGCAGATCTGCTCAGCGGCTATACACAGTGGATCATTCCGACACTGATCATCAAAGGGATCATGGGACTTGTGATCGCTATGATCGCTTATCGCGAAGGCGAAGAGATCCGTATGATGCGTCTCCGTACATTTCTCGGAGGCGGCGGCAGGTATCGTGATCATGATTGCAGGCTATACGTTTGCAGGATGCTTCCTTTACGGCGGCATGGCAAAGCAGGTTTTGCCCAGATCCCGGGATTGACCACAGAAGGTGTGATCGGACTGTTGCTGTTCTATGTGATCGGATTTGCATTTGAAAAAGCCAAAATTCCGGTATTTATCAAACGACTTGCGTAGGAAAGGTGAAATATGTCTCACAACAATCAGAAAAAAATTGCAGTGATCAATGATTTCTCAGGATTTGGCAGATGCTCGATAGCAGTAGCACTGCCAATTCTCTCTGTTATGAAGGTGCAGTGCTGTCCGCTGCCGACCTCCATTTTTTCCAACCACACGGGTTTTCCAAGCTACTTTTTCGAAGACTATACTTCCCGCATGGTTCCTTATATGCAGGAATGGAAAAAACTGGATCTTCATTTTAATGGGATTTGTTCCGGATTTTTAGGTTCCAAAGAACAGATCGAGATTGTAAAAAGTTTTTTAAAGAGTTTAAAACAGAAGAAACACAGATCATCGTTGATCCGGTAATGGGCGATTATGGAAAACCATATCCGACCTACACAGAAGAAATGTGCGGTGAAATGAAAAAACTGGTCGAGTTTGCCGACATTCTCACACCGAATGTCACAGAAGCCTGCGTGCTTACCGATACACCGTACAAAGAAAAATGGAAGATCGAAGAAATCCAGGAAATGGCAGAAAAGATCCACAAGATGGGACCGAAAAAATCGCCATCACCGGCATCGTCCAGGGCGGATTTATTGCAAACTTCTGTTACGAAGAAGGGCGGCGGCCGAAAGTCTTTGCGTACCCACAAAGAAGGAACACAGCGTTCCGGAACCGGCGATATCTTTGCATCCATCATCGCGCCGATGCCGTCAACGGAGTGCCGTTCTATAAATCCGTGAAGAAAGCTTCCGATTTTATCAAAAATGTATTATCCGCTCACAGGAACTGGATATTCCGCTGACAGACGGCGTATGTTTTGAAGAAGTTTTAGGAAAATTAAAAACAGACTGAAAGGAATCTTTGCATTATGAAAAAAGAAATGACGATTTTCTATGAAGTACACGATAATATCTATGTAAATCTCACCAATAAATGTCCATGTGCCTGTACCTTCTGCCTGCGTCAGACCAGAGATCACATGGAAAATTCCCATGTTTTGTGGCTGGAGCATGCACCATCTTTTGAAGAAGTGCAGGAAGCCATGAAAGCCGTAGATTTTTCAAAATATAAAGAAGTGGTATTCTGCGGATTCGGCGAACCGACCGAGGCACTCGATGTGCTGAAACAGAGTGCAAAGCTGATCAAAGAAAAGTACAATATGCCGATCCGTATCAACACAAACGGACTTGGCAGTCTGGTCAATGAAAGAGACATCGTTCCGGAACTGCAAGGTCTTGTGGATACGATTTCTGTCAGCCTGAATACCCCGAATGCAGATGAGTACCACAGGCTGGTACGCAAAACAAATTCGGAGAAAAGTCATTTGATGCCATGATCGATTTCACAAAAGAATGTACAAAATACATTCCAAATGTTGTGATGACGACCGTAGAGACGACCATCACACACGAAGAAGAAAAGCAGTGTCAGGAAATCTGTGACCGCATAGGGGCAAAATACCGCATTCGCCCGTGGGAGGACTGAAAAGTCCTCCTTTTTTTTGACAAATCTGCAATTCTGGGTATAATGGAAGGAAAAAGGTAACTGTGAGAATACCGAAAAGTTAGTAAAGGAGAACACCATGTACACAGTGATTGTTGCAGATGACGAGCAAAGAGATCCGTCGTTCCCTGATCCGGAAAGTAGACTGGGGAAGCGTCGGTTTTCAGGTGATCGGAGAGGCGGAAAACGGTGCGGAAGCTTTGGAACTGACGGAAAAGCTGGAGCCGGATCTGCTTCTGACGGATATACGCATGCCATTTATCAGCGGCATCGAGCTTGCACGCCAGGTGCGGGAGATAAGGCCGGCTACCCAGATCGCATTTCTGAGTGGATTTGATGATTTTTCTTATGCACAGCAGGCCATACAATATAATATTATCAGCTATCTGTTAAAACCGATCTCATCTTCCGAACTTGAAAAAGAGCTCCTGAAGATGAAAGAGAAGATCGATCAGAAGTTTCAGGTATTTTCCCAGCCGGGGATGCGTCAGGAGCATATGGAGAAAAGAGAGTTTCTGACACCGTTGCTTCTGGATGGCTTTGGCGGGGAACTTCCGGAAGAAGAGCACAGGATGCTGATGAAAGAGGCAATTTCCTGCGGACTGCTCGACGGGGAAGAGCCGGAAGCCTTGAATTATGCGGTGATGGTCACCAGAATCC
>VOFD01001934.1_pt1 | contig 38747 bp, 60 predicted proteins | sample 5384101 | NCBI WGS metagenome assembly VOFD01 (sample SAMN12384723, study PRJNA508395) | human gut metagenome | isolation source: healthy gut C | host: Homo sapiens
CAGAAGTCCTGGGAAAGAAAATCTATCGGTACGACTGTATCGGTTCGACCAATGACCAGGCCAGGATGCTGGCAGAAAACGGTGCGCCGGATGGATCACTGGTCATTGCGGAAACTCAGGACCGGGGGAAAGGGCCGCAGAGGCCGGGGCTTTTTGCACCGCCGGGCAGCGGTATATGGATGTCGCTCATTTTAAAACCGGAAATTCCTCCGGTGGAAGCGTCCATGATTACATTGCTCGGGGCGATGGCTGTTCTGGATATGCTGGAGAGCTATGGACTTTCCGGCGGCATCAAGTGGCCGAATGATCTGGTGGCCGATAAGAAAAAGATTACCGGAATCCTCACGGAGATGAGTGCGGGGCCGGACCAGATCAACTACATTGTTCTTGGCATTGGGATCAATGTCAATATGAAAGACTTTCCGGAGGAGCTGAGGGCGAATGCCATATCTATGGCCATGATTTCCGGAAAAACTTACCACCGGGCGGAAGTTATCCAGCGGGTGATGAAATCCCTGGAAAAATATTACCGGATGTTTCTGGACAGCGGCAATCTGGCATTTATGAAAGAGAAGTACAACGAGCGTCTGGTTCATATGAACAAAGAAATCAGCGTTCATGAAATCCGCCGGGTGTGGAAGGGTGTTTCGAGAGGAATCAATGATATCGGCGAACTGATCGTTTCCACCGATGCGGGGGGATACCATCGTCCGTTCCGGCGAAGTGTCGATCCGCGGGGTCTACGGATATGCCGAATAGAATATGCAGAATCGAGGAGAATCTATGTATCAGGAAAATGTGGTGCTCTGCGCAGCCAGCGCTTACGAAGAAAAAAATTTTATCTGAATGAAGATTTTGCCATGCTGCCGGAGAGCATTAAACAGGAACTGCAGATTATCTGCGTGCTGTTTACCGCCGAAGTGGGCGGTGTTCTGGTGATGGAATTTGAACCGGACGGCCGTCTGAAGCTTCGGGTCGATGTGGCTGAAGAAGATCTTCTGTTTGATGAGATCGGCAGCGGCCTTAAAATCAGACAGCTCCAGAGGGAGCGGGCAGAGTTATTTGAATCTCTGGAAATGTATTACCGGGTATTTTTCCTCGGGGATATGGAAGGATTGGAAGATATAGAAGAAGGAGGCAGTATCTAATGTTATTGGCAATTGATATAGGAAATACAAACATAACGATGGGGGTTTTCCGCGGAGAAATTCTTATGGGAAATTTCCGTATGACGACCCAGATACCGAGAACATCCGATGAATTCGGTGTACTTATCCGTGAATTATTACGGAGCTCCGGATTTGAACCAAAGGATATTGAAAATGTTATTATCGCATCGGTTGTACCGGATATTATGTATTCGTTTACAAGCGGCATTAAAAAATATTTCTGCGCGGAGCCGATCGTTGTTGGCCCCGGGGTCAAGACCGGCGTGAAGATCGGCGCGGAAAATCCAAGAAGTCGGCGCGGATCTGATCGTCGATGCGGCGGCAGCCAAAGATATTTACGGCGGCCCGGCCATCGTCATCGATTACGGTTCAGCGACGACCTTCGAGCTGGTTCTGGAAGACGGCACGCTGGATGCCGTTGTTATTGCACCGGGAATCCAGATGAGCGCGGATGCCTTAAGCCGGAATACAGCCAAGATTCCGGACATTGAGATCAAGAAACCGAAGAGTATTCTGGCTAAAGAAACGATCTCCTGTTTCCAGGCGGGAATCTTTTACGGAAGTGTGGGTGAAACCGATTATATCGTACGGAAGATGAAGGAAGAATCCGGTCTGCCGAACATCAAAGTGATTGCGACCGGCGGTCTTGGAACGATCATTTCCGACGAAACAGAATCCATTGATATTTATGACAGCCTGCTGACCTTAAAGGGGCTTCGGGTGATTTACAGACGATGTACAGGAAAATGAAAATAGGCAATGTAACCATAGATAATTATGTTGTGGGCACCGATGGCAGGAGTGACAGACCTGCCATTTCGCTTGCTTTTTGAAGGAACAGGGCGCAGGCCTTGTGTGCAGTGAAATGGTCAGTGCCAAAGCCATTTATTATAACAATAAAAATACAGAAGCGCTGATGGCCATGGATGAGAGGGAGCGTCCCTTTTCTCTGCAGCTTTTCGGCTCCGATCCGGCGCTGATGGCGGATATGGCAAAAAATCGAGGACCGTCCCTTTGATATTCTGGATTTTAATATGGGATGCCCGGTACCCAAAGTAGTGAATAACGGAGAGGGATCCGCACTGATGAAGCAGCCCCTTCTGGCCGGAAAGATTATTGAAGCCATGGCGAAGGCAACAACAAAGCCGGTCACGGTAAAAATCCGTAAGGGTTTTGATGACACCTGCATCAATGCGCCGGAGATGGCCCATATCGCCCAGGAGAGCGGAGCGGCGGCGGTTGCCGTTCACGGACGGACGCGGGAGCAGTATTATCATGGCAGGGCGGACTGGGAGATTATCCGCCAGGTTAAAGAGCGGGTATCCATTCCGGTCATCGGCAACGGAGATATTGATTCGCCGGAAGCAGCCAAAGCCATCATGGCACAGACGGGCTGTGACGGGATCATGATCGGCCGGGGGCTCCAGGGAAATCCATGGCTGATCTCACAGATTCTCCATGGCACACCGAAGCCGGATATTTCGGAAATTGTCGCTATGATTCTCCGACATGCCCGGATGCAGATTGAAATGAGCGGGGAATATCTGGGGAATACGCCAGATGCGGAAGCACGTCGCCTGGTATACGGTCGGCTATCCGGGATCCTCGAAACTTCGGGGATGGTCAATCAGGTGGAGAGTTATGCGGCTCTGGAAGAACTCTTAAAGGGATATGAAGCCGGTGGAATGGGGCGGTAAAACCTGCGCCGGATATTGACACACCCGGGTTTTACGCTATAATACTGGGAATGTAAACAGCTAAACATATAAAATAGAGGTTTGGCTTTAAATGATGACAAAAAATATATAGATTATATAAGGAAGGGCGTTAGTAAAGTGGAAGCTAAGAAAAATATCTTAACCTTTGCCGGACTGAAAGCATTAGAAGACGAATTATTTGAGTTAAAGGTCAATAAAAAAAAAAGTTGCACAGAAAATTAAAGAAGCCAGAGAACAGGGCGATTTATCTGAAAATGCTGAATACGATGCAGCAAAAAAGATGAACAGCGCGACATCGAAGCAAGAATCGAAGAAATCGAAAAGATTTTGAAAAATGTTGAAGTTGTTGACGAAGATGAAGTTGATCTGGATACCATCAGCATCGGCTGCCGCGTGCGTCTGTACGATGTGGATATGGAAGAAGAAGTGGAATACCGTATTGTAGGTTCCACGGAAGCTGACAGCCTGAATTTTAAAATTTCCAATGAATCCCTGTCGGAGCAGCGCTTCTCGGACGTAAGGTTGGAGAAACGATTGAAGTGGAAACACAGAGCGGTTTACTGATGTTCCGTATTCTTGAAATTCAGAGAGCAAACATTTAATAGGGGGAAAAAAGCAGTGGCAGGAGAAAAGAATAATCAGACACAGGACGTTAACCAGCTTCTCAAAGTCCGCAGAGATAAACTGAAGGAACTGCAGGATAATGGTAAGGATCCTTTTGTCATTACAAAATATGATGTAACCCATCACAGCCAGGAAGTCAAAGATAATTTCGATGCTCTGGAAGGTCAGAGCGTAACACTGGCCGGCCGTGTGATGTCCAAACGTGTTATGGGTAAGGCCTCATTCTGTCATATCCAGGATTTACAGGGGATGATCCAGTCCTATGTAGCCCGGGACAGTATTGGCGAAGAAGAATATAAGGCATTTAAAAAGCTGGATATCGGCGATATCATCGGCCTGAAAGGGGAAGTCTTTAAGACAAAGACCGGTGAGGTTTCCATTCATGCGGCAGAAGTGACACTTTTATCCAAGAGTCTTCAGATCCTTCCGGAAAAATTCCACGGACTGACAAACACAGATATCCGTTACCGCCAGAGATACGTGGATTTAATTATGAATCAGGAATAAAAGGATACTTTTATCAAACGTTCCAAAATCATTAAAGAAATCCGTACATTCCTTGACGGACGGGATTTCATGGAAGTTGAAACACCGATGCTTGTAGCCAATGCCGGCGGCGCAGCAGCCAGACCGTTCGAAACCCATTACAACGCTCTGGACGAAGATGTGAAACTGCGTATTTCATTGGAACTCTATCTGAAACGTCTGATCGTCGGCGGCCTTGGAAAGAGTTTACGAAATCGGCCGTGTATTCCGTAACGAAGGTGTGGATACCCGCCACAATCCGGAATTTACACTGATGGAACTGTATCAGGCCTATACCGATTATGAGGGAATGATGGAACTGACAGAAAGCATGTTCCGTTACCTTGCGGAAAAAAGTCTGCGGCGGCGCCGTACTGAACTATAATGATACGATCATTGATATGTCAAAACCATTCGAACGCAAGGTTGAGCCTTTATTTGAAGAAGATGTTGATTTTGACACATTCTCAAAGTCGGATTTCAGAGCTGTAAAGGTTAAAGAGTGTGTTGCAGTACCGAAGTCAAAGAAACTCCTTCAGTTCACTCTTGATGACGGAACAGGCACAGACAGAACCATTTTAAGCGGTATTCACGTATATTACGAGCCGGAAGAACTTGTTGGTAAGACACTTATCGCAATCACAAATCTTTCCCCCAAGAGCAATGATGGGCATTGATTCTTGCGGTATGCTTCTGAGTGCATTCACGAAGAAGAAGGCGAAGAAAAGCTCCACCTCCACATGGTAGATAACCATATCCCCGCAGGTGCAAAGCTCTATTAAGAAGTACCGTTTTACCCTACAAAACGGGATGTACTTCATTTGTGAAAAAGCTCTGAAAATACACAAATACACCAAATTTACACCAAATGGTGCTTGAAACGGTGCAGAGCCTTAAAAATCGCATAATTTTCAAGATATATGGTTCGCAAACTACAAGAAAAAGCCGAAACTTCATATACTTTAACCACAGAGGAAGTGGAGGTTTTGATATGAGTAACAGCTTAGCGACAGTACATCCGGAATTGATTGTCGAATGGTCGGACAGGAATTTACCGCTGACACCGGACAGCGTGACTTTCGGCTCGAATAAGAAAGTATGGTGGAAAGGTGCTTGCGGTCACGAATGGGAAACAAGTATACAGGCTCGTTCCAGTGGCGAGAACTGCCCAATATGCTCCGGTGCAAGAGTAGTTGCAGGCATTAACGATTTAAGTACATTGAAGCCGGAATTAGCTTCAGAGTGGTCAGAGGAAAATGAAATCTCGGCTCACACAAGAAAGTGATATGGAAATGTAAATTAGGACACGAATGGATAGCCACTGTAAAGAGCAGAACCATCAACAAAACAGGTTGCCCATATTGTTCCCATAATAAAGTGTTGGCAGGATTTAATGACCTTGCAACAGTATTCCCGGATGTAGCAGACGAATGGTCGGACAAGAAATGAAAAGAAGCCCACCGAAGTTACGGCGTTTGCAAACAGCAAGGCTTGGTGGAAGTGTAAGAACCTGCGGTTATGAATGGAATACGCTTATTTCTACTCGTTCCGGTGGCAGTAAATGCCCGTATTGCAGTGGATATACATTTTAAAAGGGAAAGGAATGACCTAAAAAGACAACACACCCACGGATAGCCAAAGAGTGGTCGAGAGAATTATCCATTGCAGCCTGATGAGGTCAACGCAAAGTCGAGGAAAAATATGTGGTGGCATTGCAGAAAATGCGGTAATGAATGGAAATCCGTCATCAATGCTCGTGTAAAAGGAACTGTCTGCCCTGTTTGTGCAGAGCGAGAGGTGCTTGGCGGATACAATGATTTGGCTACAACGGATAAGCAGCTTATTACAGAATGGGATTATGAAGTTAAATAAGTTGAAGCCGACAGAAGTTTCAAGAAATTCGGCAAAGAGAGCGTGGTGGAAATGCAGGCACGGTCATTCGTGGAGTATGAAGATAAACGAGCGTACTGTTCTCGGAAAAGGGTGCAGGATATGTGAGCAGGAGTATCTGTCGTTGTTCCCGGCTCTTGCAATCAGTTATTATGCCAATTTGAAAGGATTGAAAGTTGAACTTGGCTCTGACAGGTTATTCGGTATTCCACTTGATGTATATATCCCACTGGAGCAGGTTGCCATTCAAGTGAATACGGACTCGGAGAAGATAGACATACTAAAGGAACATCTCTGTAAACAACGTGGAATCAAACTCATTAAGTTGCCGATGAAGCCAAACGAAGCGGAAGAATATGCACAGCGTATCAAAGCGGCATTTCAGAGCGTACATATATTTTATTTCTTCCGATACCGAGGAAGATATGGAGATAATCAGGAAAATATTTAAGAACTGGAGGAACAGCCGATGAGAGAAAAGAAATATCACATTTACCTAACCGATGATGAGCAAAGCAGAGTGATACAGTCGCTTATCAATCTGAAAAACAATCTCATAGTACAAGGAAGATACACCGACGCAGTAGATGAAGTTCTTCTGAAAGTGCTGTCCGCAAAGAAAAAGAAACTGAAAATCAAATAATTTCAAGCATTTATGCCGTCTGTTTTTTAACCGAAACAGGCGGTTTTTTTTTGTTGTCAAAAATTTTTTGAAAAATTTTCGGAAAAGGGGTGATTTTGGGTGTCCAAAATGAAGCCTTTTGTGCAATGAGTGAAGGGGTTCATTCCTGATGATGAAAACGGAAGCCTTTTCACTTGTTCTTTGACAACTGAATACACAGGTCGTTAAGACTTTATTTCTGATGATAGCCACTTTAGCAGGTACGCCGTAATTTTTGAATATTTCAGAATAGCGAGAACTCCGGTTATGAGTATCAGGTTGCTCCTGATATGGCGATGACAGTCAGAATGATAATGATACTTCTCTACGGAGCTGGCGGAGTACCCGGCAGAGGTGAGAATCCTATGATACAGATAAGCAGTCTGTTCCTTAGTGACTTCCCATAAGCGATTTTGCTTGGCAAGGGGTGTTGAGAACAAATATTGCTATGACCGATTAGGAAATGAGTCGGTCAGGTACATAGCCATTTTTTATTGGCTATGAATAAATCGAAAAGGAGGACAAAAAAGAAGTGTCGAACTGTAAAACGATTTCGGTATGTAACCAGAAAGGCGGAGTTGGAAAGACGACCACTACAGTAAACCTCGGCGTCGGTCTTGCAATGCAGGGAAAGAAAGTACTGCTCATAGACGCAGACCCACAGGGCGATTTAACGACTTGTCTTGGTTGGAGGATACAGACGGCTTGGGTATTACGCTTGCAACGAAACTCACAGATGTAATCAATGAAACGATGACAGACCCTACGGTCGGTATTCTGCACCACGACGAAGGTGTTGACCTTGTTCCGGCAAACCTTGAGCTTTCAGCAATGGAATTTAACCTTGTGAACGCAATGAGCAGAGAAACTACACTTTCAAGAATTATCTGAGTCAAGTGAAGAACAGATATGATTATGTAATTATAGACTGTATGCCTTCACTTGGTATGGTTAACTCTCAATGCTTTATCGGCGGCAGACAGTGTTATCATTCCGGTTCAGGCTCAGTATTTGCCTGCAAAGGGTATGACACAGCTTGTGCAGACCATTTCAAAAGTAAAGAAGTATATCAATCCGGATATTAAGATAGACGGTATGCTGCTTACTTTGGTGGATAGCCGAACAAACCTCGCCAAGAGTACGGTGGAAGCACTCAGGGCAAACTTCGGTAATCAGATAAGAATGTATCGAACACAAATCCCGATTGCCGTAAAAGCCGCTGAAACTTCTTCCAAAGGAAAGAGCATTTATGCTTATGAGCCAAGCAGTACAGTATCTAAGGCTTATGCCGAATTTACAAAGGAGGTGTTAGCCGATGGCAGGAAGAAAGAGCGACTTCACTCTCACGAAGCTCGATGACCTTTTTACAACGCAGGCACAGAGAGAGGAAGAAAGACTTTCTAAAATCCGAGATATTCCACTGGAGCTGATCGACGATTTTCCCGACCACCCATTTAAGGTGCGGGACGACGAGGATATGATACAGCTTGTGGAGAGCGTCAAGGAGCGAGGGGTCATTACTCCGGCTACGGTAAGGCAGAAAGAGGACGGCAGATACGAACTTGTTTCAGGACACAGACGAAAGCGAGCTTGTGAACTGGCAGGATTTGAAACCCTGAGAAGTGAGATTGTAGACCTGAACAGAGATGAAGCGACCATTTTAATGGTTGAGAGTAATTTCAGAGGTCAGAGATATTGCCAAGTGAAAAAGCTTATGCCTACAAAATGCGTTTGGAAGCAATGAAAAGGCAGGGACAAAGAACAGATTTAACTTCTACACCACTGGTGGAGAAGTTGGCAGGTAAAGATGCCCTTTCGGTTTCTCGTATTGAGAAGAAGTAGGGGAAAGCCGTGAACAAATACGCAGGTATATTCGTCTGACAAACCTTGTTCCCGAACTGCTTGAATTTGTTGACGAGGGTCGTATTAAAATGCGTCCTGCCGTAGAACTTTCTTATCTCGATGAAGATTGCCAGCGTGATGTGGTTGACGAAATTGACCTGAACGACGCAACCCCATCCCACGACCAAACAATCCGTATGCGAAAGTTATTCAACGAGGGCAACCTTACAACCGAAGCAATCCACGCTGTTATGTCTGAGGAAAAGCCGAACCAAAAGGGAAAAAATCGTGTTGAGGGGCGACAGAGTAAGACAGCTTATCCCGAAAAACATTCCCGTCAGTCAGACGGAGGATTTTGTCTGCAAAGCATTGGAGCATTACAACAAGTTTTTGCGTAATCGTGCAGAACGTGACAGCAGATAGCCTGAGTTACAGTTCCCCTTTCTCACACTCTAACCCCTTAGTTATACTTCTACCTACCGAAAATGATATATATTATCTCACTTGAATATAACTATCTCAAAGTATATGTCTATCTCTAAGGGGCAATCGCACAGTATGAACGGACTGGAGGTGTATGGTAAAATGAAAAATTAACGAAAAATCCGCATTTGTTTTTCGGCAGGTAAATCTTGTCGTAAAAGAAAATCCACAAAGGCACATCGTAGAGATACGGTGTGTTTTTCAATTTTTACAGGAGGAAACGCAATGATAAAGTCAAAATTCAAAAGAGTCACGTCGCTTTTCTTGGCGACCCTTATGTGTGTGACCACTTTTGCAGGCATTAGCTCGACAACAGCATATGCTGCTTCGGGAGAAAAAGCCGATGTTTATATGGTCGATTTCCCTCGTGATGGCGATGCTAATTACGATGGGGTATGGGGACACAGCAATTTGACCTTGAAAAATGGTTGGCATACCGGACGTTCCAATTTTACCAATCTTAAGGCTATTGGCTCATACTCAGGCAATGTTGCTTATTGTATTGAGCCGGGAATTTCGCTCAAGGTCGGTCAGACAATGAATAAGTATGACGAAAATTATTTTAATAACCTTGCATCCAACGGGGTTATTTCCGGAGATGAAATCCGTCTTTTCGTTGGTCGTATTTTACAGTATGGCTATCGTGGGACAATCTCGACATCTTGGAGGTCACAGAATGAAGCGGCAGCAAACAGCATTGCACAGGCTTATGCCACACAGCTTCTTATCTGGGAAACTGTTATCGGAGAGCGTGATGCGAACTTCAATCATGTAGCAGCCAGTGGTTGCAGTAATGTGAAAGATGTTATCAATGCCAAACATCCGCTTCGCAGTAAGATTATGAGTTACTACAACAGTATGGTGCAGAGTGTACAGAACCATGCGACCATACCGAGCTTTTTTGTAATAAATCATCCGGTTCGGCAAAGACAATAGAGCTTGAGTGGAACGGAAGTAAGTACACAACTACTCTGACAGACTCCAATAATGTGCTGTCCAAATATAATTTCAAGGCAAGTATCAGTGGAGTGAGCTTTTCAGTGAATGGTAACAAACTTACTGTTTCTATGGATACTGCACCGAGTAAGGAATTTACCATTACCGCAACGAAGAAAAACGGTGTCCGCAGAGGTGTTGTCGTATGGTCTGAGGGCAAGCACGGTCAGAACTCCAGTGTGCAGGATGTTGTCAGCTATGCTCAGGAAGTAAGCGATAGTATCAACGGTTATGTGAAGATGAAAGTCAGCTATGGTTCTTGTCAGATTGTAAAGACCAGTGAGGACGGAAAGGTTGACGGTATCAACTTCACGATTACCGGAAACGGTATCAATCAGACAGTTACAACAGCTAATGGCGGTAAGTTCCAGATGGATAATCTTATGCCGGGTATCTATACCGTAACCGAGCAGGCATACGATAAGTACGAGCCGCAGGAAACACATAGAGTTACTGTTGTGGCAGGGCAGGTTGCAAAGGTCACTTTCAATAACAAATTGAAGCGTGGCGACCTTCAGGTAGTGAAGTCCTCAGAAGATAACCTTGTTGAAGGTGTGAAGTTCCATCTTTACGGTACTTCTCTTTCCGGTGATGCTGTTGACCAGTATGCAGTTACAGACAAAAACGGTGTGGCAACTTTCAAAGATGTGCTTATCAGTGGTTCTGAACCATATACCCTTGAAGAAGTAGACACAGCTATCCGTTATGTTGTACCGAAAAATCAGACTGCACCAGTGAAGTGGAAAGAAGTAACCACAAGAAACTTCAATAACATTTTGAAGAAATTTACTGTAACAGTAACAAAGAGCGACGCTGAGAAAGGCGAAGCACAGGGCAATGCCAAACTTTCGGGAGCAGTTTACGGCATTTATAAGGGCGAAACCCTTGTAGATAAGTATGTTACTGATGAAAACGGTCAGTTCACTACTAAAGAATATGTTTGTGATACCGACTGGACAATCCGAGAAATTACACCGTCAGAGGGATATTTGCTTGATAAGACTATCCATGAAGTAGGTGCAGACCCGAAACTTTATGAGGTGGAACACAACCTTACTTCCAATGATGTAACCGAGCAGGTAATCAAAGGTAACGTGGCTATCATTAAACACACTGATGATGGAGAAACAAAGATTGAAACTCCTGAAAAGGGTGCTTCCTTTGAGATTTATTTGAAATCTGCCGGAAGCTATGACGCAGCAAATAAAGACGAGAGAGATACTATCGTTTGCGATGAAAATGGCTTCGGTCAGACAAAAGATATGCCGTATGGTATTTATACTGTACACCAGACTTCCGGTTGGGAAGGCAGAGAGATGATGGACGATTTTGATGTGTTCATTTCACAGAACGCACAGACCTACCGTTATCTTATCAATAACCGTAACTTTGAGAGCTTTGTCAATGTAATCAAGGTGGACGCAGAAAGCGGAAAGAGTATTCCGTATGCAGGAGCAGGATTTAAGATTTACGACCCGCAGGGTAATCAGGTCAAAATGACCTTTACTTATCCGACACCGACCACGATTGATGTGTTCTATACCGATGCAAATGGTTCTCTTGTCACACCTGAGAAACTAGATTACGGCAAGGGATATTCCATCGTAGAGGTACAAGCTCCATACGGATATGTACTTGATGATACTCCGGTATATTTTGATATTACTGAAGAAAATTCCACAGAGGAAGGCGGCGTAACTGTTGTGAAAGTCAATAAGCCGAATATGGCACAGAAAGGTACTATCACGGTTGAAAAGACCGGAGAAGTATTTAGTGGTGTCAATGTAAGTGGTTCTGAGGACAGTGATGTTATCTATCAGCCTGTTTATGAAGTGGCAGGACTTGAGGGTGCAGTTTATGAAGTCCGTGCTGCGGAAGATTAGTACACCGGACGGTACACTCCGCTATTCAAAGGGCGAAGTGGTAGATACTATCACAACAAGCTCCGATGGATTTGTTAAGAGCAAAGAACTTTATCTCGGAAAATACGAGGTCAAGGAAATTACCGCACCTTATGGAATGGTAATCAGTGGCGAAACACATACGGTTGAGCTTACTTATGCAGGTCAGAATATCTCTGTTACCGAAACTTCCACATCGTTCTATAACGAAAGACAGAAAGTGCAGGTAAGCCTTGCAAAAGCCATTGAAAAGGATAAGACATTTGGTATTGGCGACAACGGAGAAATCAAAAACATCAGCTTTGGTCTTTATGCCGCAGAAGATATTGTATCTGCAAGCGGTACAGTTATTCCGGCTGATGGACTGATTGAGATTGTCAGCGTAAATGAAAATGGAACTGCTGTTATGAAGTCAGACCTTCCGTTTGGCAAATACTATGTCAAGGAGATTGCAGCCGATGAGCATTATGTTCTCTCTGATACGAAATATCCGGTTGTGTTTGAATATGCAGGTCAGGATACCGCAACAGCTGAAATCAAAGTGAATGATGAAAAAGAAATCAAGAATGAACTTATCTATGGTTCTGTATCAGGTAAGAAGATTGACGAGAACGGAGAAGCACTTGAGGGTGCTGTTATCGGTATCTTCAAAGCCGAAGAAACAGAATTTACAAAGGATACTGCACTTATGACGACTACCTCTGCAAAAGACGGCAGTTTTTCTTTTGCAAAAGTTCCTTATGGAAAATGGATTGTAAGAGAAATCGAGCAGCCAAAGGGATTTGTTCTTGATGAAAAGGCGTATGAGGTCAATATCAGCAAAGCCGAGCAGGTAGTTGAAATTGAGATTGTCAATGAGTATGTTCACGGCAATATCAGACTCACGAAGGTGGACGCTGAATATCCGGATAACAAACTTACGGGTGCAACCTTTGAGGTATATAAGGACACCAATGAGAACGGAAAGATTGATGGGCGATGAACTTATCGGAAATCTTGAAGAAACCGAAACCGGAATTTATGAGATGAAAGAGCTGCTTTACGGAAAATATATTGTCCGTGAAACAAAAGCACCGGAGGGCTTTGTGCTTGATAAGGGAGAATACTCTGTTTTCATTGAGAAAGACGAAACAACTTATTCCGTTGAGAATAAGGCAGGTGTTGGATTTATCAATGAAGCTATGCGTGGAACACTGAAAATCGTCAAGACATCTTCAGATGGTAAGGTTAAAGGTTTTGCGTTCAGAGTAACCGGAGCAAACGGCTATGATATGACATTTGAAACAGATAAGAACGGCGAAATTGTGATTGAGGGACTTCGTATTGGCGAATATACCGTATCCGAAGTGGCAAACAATGCCTCTGCCGCATATATCACACCTGCCGACCAAAATGTTACTATCAAACTTGATGAAACAGCCGTTGTAAAAATGCACAATGAGTTGAGGGATACTCCGAAAACAGGAGATGATACCAATATGAAACTTTGGTATGTCCTTGCCGGACTTTCTGCTGTCGGTATCGCCGTAACTTCTGTTGTTGCATACAAAAAAAGAAAAAAAGGAGGGTAACGAGTAATGGAAGCAAAGACAATTATCGCTATCGCATTAGTCGCCGTTATTGTCGGCGGCTTTATCTTTCTTCAGGTTAAAAACCGTAAGAAGTAAGTAACAAGCGAACATTAACCAGTCGGGGCAGAGCGTAAAAACTCTGTCCCTTTAATTTTTGGAGGAACATTATGAAACAACAGAAAACGGTGGAGAGCCGAGTGCTTGAAATCTTAAAGGAATGCCCGATGTCGAGGTATGATGATATGCTTCTTATTCTGCATTATTACAATCGGTACGGATATATACCTGCCGGAAATCTTCCGCTTGAGGATATTGTATTTAATTACCGAGCATACGGACTTCCTTGTTTTGAAACCATACGCAGGGCAAGGCAGAGAGTACAGTCCCTTTTTCCTGAGTATTCACGTAATCCGCAGAAAGAAGAACAGAGCGGCAGTATTTCTATTGTAATCAACATTAGCTAAGGAGGTATTTTCGTGAAAGACAAAGCAACTTTTTCAGAATAAGGTCAAGGTGCTGAATAAACTCTTTGACTCCGGTTGTGATACGGAGAAAAAGTTGCAGCAGCTTGATATGGAAGCAATCCTGAAAATCCCGAATATCACGATTCCTGATATGGGTGTGATTATGGAGCTTCAGAAGAATACAAAGTCCGGTAAACTCTTTTCGTATTTGGGCGGCGGTTCTGATGAAGCAACAAAAATGAGAGGTAAGGAAAATGAAGCAACAGGAGAATAGAGCAGAGCCGCAGGAAAAGCAAATTCGATTTATAGACAGTCATTACAATTTGAAATTCTATATTCCCGATGGAGGGAAAATCAGGATTACTTTTCGTGATGGACATACAGCAGACAGAGTATGTAAGTATATTGATGACTATCATTTGTACGTCGGGAATTGCTGCTATCATATATGCGAGTTTGCTGAAAAATGGAGCTTAATGGAAGCAAAGTTGAACCTGTCAATCAATCCGAACCGTCAAAAAACAAGACCAGAAACAGAGAAAAACAGCGATAAGGAGGTGCAAGAGTAATGGCACGAAAATATGACCTTATTTCTGAGCTTTACAACCGCACCTGCAAAACGGTTGTGTCAAATCCTCAGAACTGGCAGGCATTCTTAGCTTCGGCTTGCCGAAATTATAAGTTACGTTATGACGAACAGCTTCTCGTATATGCACAGCGACCTGATGCAACGGCGGTTCTTGAGATAGAGCAATGGAACAAAATTTTTGGCAGATGGGTTAACCGAGGAGCAAGAGGTATTGCTGTTTTTGCTGATGAGAACCGTTCACGGCAAAGACTGACACATTACTTTGATATTTCAGACACCCACGAAAGCAGATATTCAAGAACGGTTCCGATTTGGGATATGCGTCAGGAATACGAAGCTGATGTGATTGAAATTGGAAAGCACTTTCGGGGAGATTGAGAATAAGAGCAGTCTTGCCGAAGCAATTATGGGAGCAGCAAGAAATGCGGCAGAGGATAATATCCCTGATTATCTGCAAGACCTTTTCTATGCAACCGAGGGCAGTTTCCTTTGAGGAAGTGGACAATGATATTGTGGCTTCCATTTATAAAAATGTCGTGGCAAACAGTGTGGCATATATGATGATGTCAAGGCTTGGCGTTGATACGGACGGCTATTTTGAACTTGATGATTTCAGAGATGTTACCAACTTCAATACGCAGGAAACACTCAATGCACTTGGATTTGCTACCAGTGATATTGCAGAAATGGGATTGACGGAAAGTATCTAAAACAATTACTGCACTCAACCGTCAAAATCGCATAATTGTCGGTCAGGACAGAAATGAATACAATAAGGTTGAAAATAACGACGAAAGGAGTTTGGACAATGAACGAACTGACCTACACGATGGTGGGCGATTACAGCCTTCCGAACCTGAAACTTCCACAGCAGCCGGAAGTGACTTTGGGCAGATACGCTCAGATGAGGAGAGAGTTTTTGAAGGAACATCACAGAGTCCTTTACTACAATCTCCTGACAAGGGGCGAACTGACACAGCACTTAGCGGAAGTGGAACAGAGAGCCAGCAAGATGGAGGAAACAATCCTCAGCCAGATGGCACAGAAAGAGGGAGTAACCGAACAGATGAAAGCGGAGGATATGATGAAATGGGTTCGTCTGATGAACTCCCTTCGCAGCACGGCACAGGAAATCGTGAAAGCACAGGTAATATTCGTTTAGAGTATTACGACAGAACGCACGAGGATAAAAAGCCTTCCGTTCTTTGGACGTGATGAAGTAATCAATGAAATCCTCAGAACGACACCACATTTGTCGGCAAGTCTGGAAGAAATCAAAGATTATTATGAACACAATCCGGATAACAAAGACCGTACAGCGTATATAAAGAGTATTTTCAATAATGATTATACCGAACTTACTTTAGAGGACGGCAGGACAGTAGGATACAAGACCTTTGAAAATGTTCTGCATTTGTGGGAGGGAAAATATGACAGTAGAACTGCACAGAGCTTTTTTTATGATTGGGCTGTTATTGCCCGACATTTTGAAGCTATGCGATTACTGGGAGAATTAAGTGACAGCATAAAACCATTACCGTCAATGGACGGTCAGATGACATTCATATTAGACGGTCGGGCAGAGGAAAAGAAAACCTCTGCCTTTACTTTTTCTCAGGAGATTATCGACGCTGTTCTTGCGAATGGAAGCGGATTTTCTGAAGGAAAAATGCGTATCTATGAACAGTTTGAAAAAAGCCTTTCTGCAAAAGAAAATGCCGACTTCTTGAAAAATGAATACGGTTGGGGCGGTTCTTATCCCGTAATAATCGGAGCAAGCATCGATGAGAGCCACGATGGAAAAGGTATTACGATTACGAAAGGTATCGGTAAAGAGAAGCCACATATCACGCTTTCGTGGTCGCAGGTGGAGAAGCGTATCGGGGAACTTATCCGAATGGACAGATACTTAAATCCAAAGGAAAAAGAACACTATCCTCAGTGGCTTGAAAGCCAAGAGGAACGCAGAGCCAAAATCGAGGAAACGAAAAGAAATCGTGAGATACTCTCTAATGCACCACCGGAGCAGGAGGTCGAACCAACCGAAAAAGAACCTGAAGAAGAAATACTGCAAGATGTGGAATACGAATATCATCTTGGCGATAAGGTGTATATCGGTGCTTCTGAGTATGAAATTTTATCTGTTGATGATGAGAGAGTAATGCTCTATGACTATGATATGCCACTGTTCAATAAGGAATTTTCACGCACAGAGTTTGACAGAAAAGTGCGAGAGAACCCGATGAATGAGCATTTGATTGTAAAAAAAGAACCTGCCGAAGAAAGAAATGATAAAGAGCCAGAGCCGGTAGTTCCCGCTTGGGGGCAGAAGAAAAAGGTCAAAGGCTTTGACCTGCACCCTGATGTGCCTATGGCAGACCGTTATACCTTTAATCTCAGAGAAAATGAGGTCGAAACGGTTGGTAAAAAAGGAACGCTTCCGCAGAAATATTATGGCGATACAGCTTCTCAAAAAATGTCAAGAAGAAAACAGATTTGCCACTCCTGAAGAACAGATTGTTTTATCAAAATATGTCGGTTGGGGTGGACTTTCAGAAGCCTTCGATGAAAATAATCCAGCGTGGACAACGGAATATCTGGAACTTTCTTCGGTATTAACACCGGAGGAATATGCTTCGGCAAGAGAAAGCACGTTGACTGCGTTCTACACGCCGCCTGAAGTTATCACAGCCATTTATAAAGCAATGGAGCAGATGGGCTTTAAGGATGGCAACTTGTTAGAGCCGTCCTGCGGTATCGGTAATTTCATCGGTATGCTGCCGGACGCAATGCAGGACAGCAAGATTTACGGTGTGGAACTTGATACGATTTCCGCAGGGATTGCACAGCAGCTTTACCAGAAAACAACCATTGCGGCACAAGGATTTGAAGAAACAAATCTGCCGGACAGCTTTTTTGATGGAGTGGTTGGAAATGTACCTTTTGGAGATTTTAAGGTATCGGATAAAAGGTATGACAAGCATAAGTTCCTGATACACGATTATTTTTTTTGCAAAGTCCCTTGATAAGTTACGCCCCGGCGGTGTGATGGCACTTGTAACGAGCAAAGGCACAATGGATAAGGAAAACCCGGCGGTACGAAAATATATTGCACAGAGGGCGGAGCTTCTTGGAGCAATTCGATTGCCGAATAACACCTTTAAGGGTAATGCAGGAACGGAAGTCGTTTCGGATATTCTTATCCTGCAAAAGCGTGACAGACTGATAGATATTGAGCCGGATTGGGTTCATCTTGATACCGATGAGAACGGAATTAAGATGAACTCATATTTTGTTCAGCACCCGGAGATGATACTCGGAGAAATGAAGATGGTACGGGGCGTTTCGGTATGGAAGCAACTTGTGTACCGTATGAAAATGCAGACCTTGCAGCACAGCTTGATGAAGCAGTAGCAAACATTCACGGAGAAATCACGGAATATGAAGCCGAGGAAGAACTGGAGGAGGAAGATAATTCTATTCCGGCAGACCCGGCAGTGAGAAACTTTTCATATACGGTGGTGGACGATAAAATCTATTATCGTGAAAATTCCCGTATGACTCCGGTGGAGGTGTCGGCAACCGCAGAGAACCGAATTAAGGGTATGATCGCCATTAGAAATTCCGTCAGAACGCTGATTGAATTGCAGACAGAAGATTACCCTGACAGCGAAATAAAAGCGGAGCAGGAGAGATTAAACAGACTTTATGATACCTTTTCAGGTAAGTACGGACTCATTAACAGCCGTGCAAATACCTTCTGCTTTTTCGCAGGACAGTTCATTCTCTTTGCTTTCTGCATTGGAGATAATCGGAGAGGACGGAGAACTGGAACGTAAGGCTGATATGTTTTCTAAGAGGACAATTAAGCCGCATACTCCGGTTACTTCTGTTGATACGGCAAGCGAAGCGTTGGCGGTATCTCTTGGAGAAAAAGCCACGATTGATATGGACTATATGATGGAGCTTTCCGGTAAATCGGAGAATGAAATCTTTGAGGACTTAAAGGGTGTTATCTTCTTAAATCCGCTTTATGAGTATGGAAATTCTTACGAACCGAAGTATCTGATGGCTGATGAATACCTTTCGGGTAATGTCAGGGAAAAGCTGAGGATTGCAAAGAACTCGGCAGAACTCTATCCGAAAGATTATAAGGTCAATGTAGAAGCACTTCAAAAGGTGCAGCCGAAAGACCTGACTGCAAGTGAAATTTCCGTGCGACTTGGTGCAACTTGGTTGCCACCGGACGATGTGCAGGAGTTTATCTTTCATTTGCTTGAAACACCACGCTATGCACAGTGGAATATCAAAGTTCACTTCTCTCCATTTACGAGTGACTGGAATATTGAGGGCAAATCTTACGACAAAGGAAATGTAAGGGCATATAACACTTACGGAACTTCCCGCATCAATGCCTATAAGATTATCGAGGAAACACTGAACTTAAAAGATGTGCGTATCTTTGATTATATCGAAGATGATGAGGGCAGGAAAAAGGCTGTCCTGAATAAAAAGGAAACAGCGATTGCTCAGTCGAAGCAGGAAATGATTAAGCAGGAATTTCAGGACTGGATATGGTCTGACCCTGAACGAAGGGAAAGGCTTTGCAAATCCTACAATGAGAAATTCAACAGTGTCAGACCTCGTGAGTATGATGGAAGTCATATCATCTTCAATGGTATGAACCCTGAAATTGAACTCAGGGTTCATCAGAAAAATGCGGTTGCTCATATCCTTTACGGAGGAAATACGCTTCTTGCACACGCAGTCGGAGCAGGAAAAACTTTTGAAATGGTAGCGGCAGCACAGGAGTCAAAAAGGCTCGGGTTATGTAATAAGTCGCTGTTTGTTGTACCAAATCACTTGACCGAACAATGGGCGGCTGAGTATTTGCAGCTCTATCCGGCGGCGAATATCCTTGTCGCAACAAAGAAAGATTTTGAAACCAAGAACCGTAAAAAGTTCTGCGGCAGGATTGCAACCGGAGATTATGACGCAGTTATCATCGGACATTCTCAATTTGAGAAAATTCCGATGTCGATTGAAAGGCAGAGGGCAATCTTTGAACAGCAGCTTGAGGAGATAACCGGAGGAATTGCAGAACTCAAGCGAAACCGAGGGGAAAACTTCTCCATAAAGCAGCTTGAAAAGTCAAAGAAATCTATCAAGCAGAAACTTGATAAACTCAATGACCAGACGAAAAAAGATGATGTTGTAACCTTTGAGGAACTTGGTGTAGACAGGCTTTTTGTTGATGAAAGCCATTATTACAAGAACCTTTATCTTTACACAAAAATGCGTAATGTGGGCGGTATTGCTCAGACAGAAGCACAGAAATCTTCCGACCTGTTTATGAAGTGCCGATACCTTGACGAGATTACCGGAGGACGAGGAACAGTATTCGCAACAGGTACGCCTATTTCAAACAGTATGGTGGAACTCTATACCATACAGCGATATTTGCAGTACAACACCCTTGTAAAAAACGGATTACAGCACTTCGACGCTTGGGCTTCTACCTTTGGAGAAACGGTAACAGCCATAGAACTTACGCCAGAGGGAACGGGATACAGAGCAAAGACAAGGTTCGCAAAATTCTATAACTTGCCTGAACTAATGGCGATGTTCAAGGAGATAGCGGACATTAAAACAGCAGATATGTTGAACCTGCCAGTACCGGAAGCAAAGTACCATAACATTGCAGTAAAGCCGTCGGAAATGCAGAAGGAAATGGTTGCTTCCCTTGCAGAGAGAGCCGAGCAGGTGCGTGGCGGCGGTGTGGATTCAAGCGTAGATAATATGCTGAAAATCACGAATGACGGAAGAAAACTGGCTCTTGACCAGCGTATGCTCAACGATATGCTGCCTGATTTTGAGGGCAGTAAAATCAATGCCTGCGTCGATAACATCTATCGGATATGGGAAGAAAATACCGACAAAAATCTGCACAGCTTGTGTTTTGTGACCTTTCCACGCCGAAGAATGATGGCACATTTTCCGTCTATAACGACATCAGAAAGAAGCTGATTGAGAGAGGTATTCCTGAAAGTGAAGTAAAGTTTATACACGAAGCCGACACGGATATGAAGAAAAAAAGAACTGTTCCAAAAGACCCGTCAAGGGAGAAGTCAGGGTGCTTCTTGGCTCTACTCAGAAGATGGGTGCCGGGACGAACGTGCAAGACAAACTTATTGCACTTCACGACGTGGATTGTCCGTGGCGACCTTCAGATTTGGAGCAGCGTTCCGGTAGAATTGTCCGTCAGGGCAATGAAAATCCGCAGGTAGATATTTACCGCTATGTAACAGAGCAGACCTTTGATGCATACCTCTATCAGCTTGTGGAAGGTAAGCAGAAGTTCGCAAGTCAGATTATGACGAGCAAATCTCCGGTCAGGTCGGCAGAGGATATTGATGAAACTGCACTGTCCTATGCAGAGATAAAAATGCTTGCAACAGGCAATCCGTATATCAAAGAAAAGATGGACTTAGACATTCAAGTACAGAAGCTAAAGATGTTAAAATCCAATTTCTTATCGGAGAAATATGGACTGGAGGATAAGGTCATCAAGTTCTACCCACAACAGATTGCTTACTTAAAATCCCGTCTGGAGGGACTTACAAAAGATGTTGAAACAGCAAAATCACACCCGAAACCGATAGACGAGCAGCCGCTTGGAATGATGGTATCGGGTGTTTCTTATTCCGAAAAAGCCGAAGCGGGTCAGGTAATCATCAATGCCTGCAAGTCAATGAACAGTCCCGATGCGATACCACTTGGCGAGTACCGTGGCTTTCAAATGGAACTGTATTTTGATACGGTGCAGCGTAATTATGTTGTGAAATTAAAAGGCGAAACGAGCAGAGATGTACCGCTTGGCGACGATTCTCACGGTAATATTGTGAGAATAGATAACGGCATAGAACGCTTTGAAGAAGCACTTGCTGATACGAAAAACAGCCTTGAAAATACGGAAAAGCAGTTTGAAACAGCGAAGCAGGAAATTGAAAAGCCGTTTGCCAAAGAGGAAGAACTGAGGGCAAAAACTGCTCGACTTGATGAGCTGAATATCCTGCTCAATATGGATAAAAAAGGAAAATGAGATTGTCGGCGGAGAGCCTGATGAGGGCGAAGCAGTCGGCGGCAGAAAGGAGAAATCGTATGAGAGATAAACAGAAAGGCGGTGGTCGATATGCCTTTTATCGCACCTGAGTTAATCATTCAGGCAAAGCAGATGGACTTATTAACCTATCTGAAAAATTATGAACCGTATGAGTTGGTTAAGTTTTCAGGTAACACTTATTGCACCAGAACTCACGACAGTTTGAAGATTTCAAACGGGAAATGGATATGGTGGTCGAGAGGTATCGGCGGCAGGAGTGCCTTAGATTATCTCATTAAGGTCAAAGGTTACAGCTTCCTTTGAAGCCGGTGGAAACCATTATCGGACACACAGCGATTCAGGCTCCGGTCTATGAAAAGCCACAGCTCAAAAGAGGAAAACAAACCGCTTCTTCTCCCTGAAAAATGTGCTTCCAACAGAGTGATTACAGAGTATCTTTTCGGGAGAGGAATAGATTTTGAAATCATCAATTACTGTATCTCTAATGACCTTATCTTTGAGAGCCTGCCGTATCACAATGTTGTGTTTGTAGGCTATGACGAGAAGAAAGAACCAAAATATGCAGCCTACCGTTCCACGAATAAGCGTAGGATTATGGGCGATTGCAGTGGCAGTAAAAAAGATTATTCTTTTCGGCTTGGTAAGGAAAACTTGGAGGAAGTACACCTCTTTGAGTGTGCCATAGACCTGTTATCCTATGCCACGCTTGCGAAGCTGAACGGGCAGGATTGGAAAGAAATGAGCTTTGTTTCGCTGTCCGGGGTGTATTCTCCGGCAAAGAAAATTGAGGACAGTAAAGTGCCGATTGCACTGGAAAAGTATCTTGGCAGTAACCCATCTGTCAGGAAAATCCGTATCCATTTTGACAATGATATAGCGGGCAGAAAGGCAGCACAGACCTTAAAAACTATTCTGCCGGATAAGTATGAAATCGTTGATGAGCCACCCAAAGCAGGTAAGGACTTCAACGATTTTCTTTGTATGCGGATGGGAATTTACAATAAGAAAACACACGAAAGGAATGAAGAACGATGAATGATACAAAGATTAAGGTTCTCTTGGTAGAACCGGAAAAGTACCCAAAAGAAATTGTAATCGACGACAGTCTGGAAGCAATGCAGGAGGTTGTCGGCGGGGATATTGAGGAATATATGCCCTTTGATGATGACGTTGCAATCATCTGTAATGAGGAAGGAAAGGTGAGAGGACTTCCGCTTAACCGTGCAGTTTATGTGCAGGACAACGATAAGAAAGAGATGGTTGATATTATCTGCGGCAAGTTCTTTATCTGTTATGCACCGCCTGAGAGTGAGAGCTTTCAGAGCTTGCCGGACGATATGATAAAGAAGTATAAGGAACAGTTCAAGTATCCTGAACGCTTTTCTAAGGAAGTGGGCGGCAATATCGTGGCTGAACCTTTTAAGCCGAAATCAAAGGATTATGGGAGATAGTAGCCTGAGAACGGGGCAACCCAGAGGAGATGTTTAATCTTAGCGAGCAGACCATTTGGATAAACACAGTTTCCCAAACGGTAAAAGGCTCGTTAGGGGTTGCCCCTAATACCCCGTGAGAAAGGAGAACTTGATTTGAGAGAGTTATTACTTATTGCCGCCGGAACACTGCTCGGCAGTTGTCTTGGCGTTACGATGATGTGCTTATTCCAGATTAACAAAGATTGCAGAGTAAAGAGAAAGGAAGATACCGATTATGAGAAAGAGAAACATTCAGAAGATTGTACGCTTTAACCGCAAGGAAGCACAGGACTTGGCAGCAAAGGCAAAGAAGGCTTGTCTTTCCGAAGCAGGACTTATCCGTTTACTTATCAGAGGTTACGAGCCGAAAGAGAAACCCGATGACCGCTTCTATGATGTGATGAGGGAACTTTCCTCTATCGGTAATAACATCAATCAGCTTGCTGCCAAAAGCAAATACACTTGGTTTCATTGACGCACCTATGCTGAAGAATGAAGCTGCAAAGTGGAATAAGTTCCAGTCAGAGATTGAGAGGACATATCTTCGTCCAAATCAGAGCGAAATGAAATGGCAGTAACAAAGTTGTGGTCGGTAACAGAAAGGCTCGGTCAGGTCATTGACTATGCAACCAATCCCGAAAAGACTTCTGCAAAAATCAAAAGGGAGTTTTCGCCGGAACAGTATCAGGCACTCGCAGATGTTCTCGCTTATGCAAAGGACGAGGAAAAAAAACAGAGCGTGAGTTCTATGTTGAGGGTATCAACTGTAATGTGGCGATTGCCCGTGACCAGTTCATAACGGTTAAGGAACAGTACCAAAAGACAGACGGTATCCAAGCCTATCACGGATATTTGAGTTTCAAGGAAACAGATATATCTCCTGAGATGGCACAGAAAATCGGAATGGAATTTGCAAATGAAGTGTGGGGCGACAGATTTCAAGTCGTTGTGACAACGCACCTGAACACCAAACACCTGCATTGCCATTTTGTCATCAACTCTATTTCTTTCGTCGATGGGAAACATTTATGGGGAGAGGAAAAGGCGTGGTTCAAATTCCGAAAAGTTGCAGACAGGATTTGTGAGAAGTATGGACTTTACTATGACCCGAATCCGAACCGCAGTAAGCAGTCAGATTATCTGACGATGAAAGAAAAAGCAGGTATGCCGACACGCTACTCGGTTGCAAAGGAAGCCATTGATTATGCTATCGACCACAGCAAGACCTTGAAAGAATTTCAGTTTGCTCTCAGGAAATGGGATATGCCTATAACCTGAGTCCAAGCCGAAAATACTGGACGGTCATTCCAAAGGGATACGATAAGCCGATACGACTGAAAAATCTCGGAGCAGATTATACCAATGACCGGATTGTAGAGCGTATCAAAGAAAATCGTGACAGATGGGCAGAGATTGAGCCGTTCCAGAGGGCGACTTATAAACCAAGACAGTACCGTATGCAGACCAGAGGGCAGAAGCTGAAAAAAAGAAAGGCGGGCTTTATGGACTGTATCTGTATTACTGTTACAGACTCGGTTATCTGCCCAAGTATAAGAAACAGAATAACGCAAGGCTTCATTATCTTTTGAAAGATGATTTGATGAAGCTCGATAAGATTACTGATGAAGTAAGGCTGCTCGGACGAGAAAATATTTCCACGGACGAACAGCTTTTTTCATATAAGACTTCCTTAGAGGAGCAGATGAAAAATCTGATTGCCGGAAGAACACATCTCCGAAAAAAGATAAGAACAAATATTGATGATGGTCAGCTTCAGGCGGCAAAAGATGAAATCGCTTCTATCAATGGAGAATTGAAAAAACTCCGACGGAAGTAAAACTCTGCGAGGACATTGCCGAGAGGTCAAAGGTTATGGAAGAAAATCTTGAGCATATCGAAACAGAGGAACAAAAACAGCAGAGAAAGGAGAAATCACGCTATGAACAACGGTGGTGACGCAGCAGAGCAGGTCGTTAGGCTTTCGCTTGAAGGCTTTGAAGTTGCTGCAAGATTAAGCGGTTCGGCGGCGAAGAATATCGCATTGCTTTTTGGTATCGGTTCTGAAGCAGGAACAAAAGACGAAGGGCAAAGCAAGGCTTACCAATATGATTAAGTCAGGCAAGGAGTTGAAAGTCATTTTCCATTCCGCAATAAGGATTTGAAGAAGTTTACCGAACAGGCAAAACGCTATGGCGTTCTTTATTGTGTCCTCAGAGATAAGAACACAAAGGGAGAGAACGCTCCGGTAGATATTATCGCAAGAGCAGAGGACGCTTCTAAAATTCAGCGTATCGTTGAAAGATTTGAACTTGGCAAGGTGGATAAGGCTTCGATTGTCAGTGAAGCAGAGAAGGCTATCGCAGACCGTGAAGCGGTTGAGAAAGAAAAGCCGACCAAATCCAAGAGTGAAATCATTATGGAAGAAGCAGTCAGAAATCCAATGCAGAAAGAGGAGCGAGCAAACGCAAACCCCTCAGTCGCCAAAACAGACAAAAGCCCTCTGTCAAGGCAAAACTCAGAGCCGGTAGAAACGCAATCTGATAAGGGTGTTGCAAAGCCAGTGGAAAAGCCATCGGTCAAAGAGAAACTTGACCGTTACAAGGCACAGGCAAAACAGCAAAAAAGAAGCAGAGCGTAAAGAGCCGGAGGTTAAGAAAGACGGTAAGAAGCCACAGCAGAAAAACGGTCAGACGGTACACCGTCAGCCGAAGAAGAAACCCAAAAAACAAAAGAGAGGTAATTCACTATGACAAATGATTTCAAACCCGCAAAGGCTGGCGGTAATCAGCCGAGATTATCCAAAGAGGAGTATGCGGAAAAGAAGCGAGCAGAAAAAAGAAAAGGTCTATCAGATGATTGACGACGCTGCCCGTGAGATTGTGAGTGACCCTGAGAAGTTCAAGAACTTTTCTTGATACGCAGAGTCGAATGGACAGATATTCCGCAGCAAATGCTCTCCTTATTTACAGTCAGTATCCGCAGGCGACACAGCTTAAAGATTTTGATGATTGGGGTAAGGACAATGTGAAGATTACCAAAGGGGCAAAGAGTATTTCTATCCTTGAACCAGTGGAATACACAAGAGCAGATGGTTCTCCGGGTATTTCCTACAATGTGCAAAAAGGTATTTGATGTTACGCAGACAAATGGAAGAGAAAGCTCCGGCAGTATCAGCAAACCGTGACCCGAAAGCACTTATCACGACAATGCTTGATGTATCTCCGGTGGAGGTTGCGGCAACCGATGAACTTCCGTATCCGAATATGGCAGCTTTCTATAATAATGAAAAGCAGACCTTGTATGTGAAGCGTAATGTGGGCGACAGCGTAGCAGTTGCTCAGTGCGTAGCACAGGAACTGGGACACGCACAGCTTTCCATCAACAGCGACAGTTACAGTCGTTCCGATATGGGATTTCAGGCGGTATGTATCGGATATATGCTTTGCAAAAAGTATGGCGTAGATACACAGAATTTTGCAATTAACCGTATTCCGGAGGGACTGGCTTCCAAAGAGCCGAAAGAAATCCGTGCGGAGCTTTCCAAGACACGAAATGCAATGGCAGAAATTCACAGTCATATCTCTGATGAAATGTTCCGCAAGAAGCAGGAACGTTCAAAGGACTATGAGAGATAACGGAGGGCAGATATGGAAAAAGAAAAACTCTACCACATTGCTTTGGACGATTATGAACACGGTGTTGTCATTCGCTCCTTAAACGATGAGAAAACAAAGTTGATGGAGGAAGGCAAGTCCGCAGACGCAGTAGATGATCTGCTTGTAAAAGTCGGAAATGCCCCATTGAAAAAGTTCAAAGTGATTGAAAGGAAACGCTCAGATGAAGCGAGATAATGACAGGCAGACTGCCATTATTTTATCCATTGTCGGTATCGTTCCGGTTATATGGCTGTCACTTCTGATTGCACCTTCCATAAGCGGAGGACTGCCGGAAATAGCAGCCAATCTTGCGACACTTTTTGATAATCCATTTTCCATAAAATTATGTGGGGACAGCCTGAAAACTGTCCTCATTTTGCTTTTTGTGCTATGGAATGGGTATCGGGATTTATTTCTCAAGAAGAAAGAATTACCGCAGACGAGAAGAACACGGTTCTGCCAAATGGGGCAATGTCAGAGCCATTGATAAAAAATACCGACAAAAGCCACTATCAGAAAATAAGCTGATGACTCAGAATGTGTGCATTGGACTTAATGCCAAGAAGCACAGACGAAATCTGAATACGCTTGTGTGCGGTGGCTCCGGTGCAGGTAAGACGAGGTTTTATGCAAAGCCTAATATTATGAATGCTGCAAGAAACAGCTATGTGATATTAGACCCGAAAGGGGAAATCCTGCGAGATACGGGACATCTTCTTGAGAAGAAAGGTTACGAAGTGCGTGTGCTTGATTTGATTTCAATGGAGAAAAGCCATTGTTACAATCCATTTGTTTATTTACAGAATGATAATGATGTGCAGAAGCTCGTGACAAATCTTTTTCAAGAGTACCACTCCGAAAGGTTCACAGAGCAATGACCCATTTTGGGATACGGCAGCGTCAATGCTTCTGCTTGCACTTGTATTTTATCTGCATTATGAAGCACCGCCGGAAGAACAGAATTTTGCAATGGTAATGGAAATGTTAAGAGCCGGGGCGATTGAGGACGAGGACGACCCAAGTCCTTCTCCGCTTGATAATCTGTTTTCAGATTTGATGATAGATAACCCTGACCACATTGCTTTGAAGTATTACCACTCTTATCATTCCGGTTCTTCCAAAACATTAAAATCTATACAGATAACCCTTGCAGCAAGGCTTGAAAAGTTTAACTTGGAAAGTCTTGCTGCTCTTACTTCTGCCGATGAACTGGATTTGCAGTCACTCGGAGAGAAAAAGGTGGCACTGTTTGCACTGATACCGGATAACGACTCTAGTTTCAACTTCTTGGTATCCATTCTTTACACACAGCTTTTTCAGCAGTTATTTTATGCAGCCGACCATATCCACGGCGGTTGTCTGCCGATGCCTGTTCATTTTATGATGGACGAATTTGCCAATGTTTCACTGCCGGACGACTTCGACAAGATACTTTCGGTTATGCGTTCCCGTGGGGTATCGGTAAGCATCATCTTACAGAACTTGGCACAGCTTAAAGCCTTGTTTGAAAAGCAATGGGAAAGCATCGTGGGTAACTGCGATGAATTTCTTTACCTTGGTGGAAATGAGCAGTCAACCCATAAATATGTGTCGGAGCTGTTGGGCAAGGAAACCATTGATACCAACACGTTCGGAAAGAGTACCGGAAGAAGCGGTAATTATTCCACCAACTATCAGATTAGCGGGAGAGAGTTACTTACCCCTGATGAGGTGCGTATGCTCGATAATCAGTACGCTATTTTATTTATCCGTGGGGAAAGACCCATTATGGATTTCAAATATGACATTATGAAACACCCGAATGTGGCACTTACCACAGACGGAAAGGCAAGTCCTTATAAGCACGGAGAAGTCACAAAAGATATTGCTTCGATTGCCATTTGGGACATTGACCCTGCAACACTTCCTGAAAAGGAAATGGAAGAAACGAATTGGGAACTTCTTTCCGAGGAGGAGATGGAAGCTCTGTTCATAAACAATCAAACAAATTAAATTTTGGAGGTATTCAACTATGACTATTTTTAAGAAAAAAGCAACTGACATTCAGGAAACAAAGAAACTGCCTATGACCGGAAAGGTTAAGAAAGGCTTCCGTGCTTACTGCACAATGGTCATTGTCGGTGCGTTGGCACTTGGAATGACAACGACTGCATTTGCAGCGAATGACCCGCTTACCGTAGTCAATAATCTGTCCGATTTTATCTTCGGACTTATCCGTGCCATCGGTATGATTTTGCTTGGCTTTGGTATCGTGCAGGTCGGTCTTTCACTCAAATCTCACGACCCTTCTCAGAGAGCCAATGGCTTCCTGACTCTTGCGGGTGGTGTCATTATCACTTTTGCGAAAGAAATCCTTACTCTTATCACAGGCTAAGATAAGAGTTACACAGTTATCGAGGGGTGTGCCAAGTTAAGGTACACCCCTTAATTGTAAGGAGGTGCTTTGAATGAGTGATAACTGGGTAGTTCAAAATCTTGAAAATGCCCTTGAAACTTGGAATGAAAAACTGTCGGAAATATGGACGCTCATCACAACTACACCGCAGAACTTTAAGGGCGGGAATATCTGGAAGGTTATCGTTGACATCAACGGTGCAGTTCAGGCTATCGGGCTTGCCTTACTTGTGTTGTTTTTCGTGATAGGTATGGTAAAGACCTGCGGAAGTTTTACAGATGTGAAAAAGCCGGAACACGCTTTGAAACTCTTTGTCCGTTTTGCGTTGGCGAAAGGTGTTATCACATACGGAATGGAACTTATGCTTGCATTGTTTAATATCGTGCAGGGTACGATTTCAACCATTATGAATGCTGCCGGATTTGGAACTCCGGAACAGACGACTTTGCCCGCAGAAATGGTAACGATCATAGAGGATTGCGGATTTTTCGAGAGTATTCCCTTGTGGGCGGTAACGCTTATCGGAGGATTATTTATCACGGTGCTGTCGTTTATTCTGATAATGACGGTGTACGGAAGATTTTTCAAGTTGTATATGTACACAGCACTTGCACCGATACCGCTTTCCACATTTGCAGGAGAACCGACACAGAATGTAGGCAAGAGTTTTATCAAGAGCTATTGTGCAGTTCTGCTTGAAGGAGCAGTCATTGTACTTGCTTGTATTATTTTCTCCGTATTTGCTTCATCGCCACCAGTAGTGAATCCTGATGCAGCAGCAGTTACGCAGGTGTGGGCATATATCGGGGAATTGATATTTAATATGCTCGTTCTTGTCGGTGCAGTGAAAATGTCTGACCGTATTATCCGAGAGATGATGGGACTTTAAGGAGAGATTTTGAGATGAACCAAAGAGATTGTAAGAAATGCGTTTACTATGGCGGTAAACGAAAAGGCAAAGTCTTTTGCCTGAATGATAAATGCGTGAGGGAGAAAGACCGAAACCGCAGGAAAGGAAACAGATATGGAAGTAAAAATTAACCGAGAAATCAGAAATTATACAGAGTCAATGTTTTTTGGACTGTCCCTCAGACAGTTCATTTTTTCTGTTCTCGCTTGTGGCGTTGCAGTAGGATTGTATTTCTTGCTCAAACCGTATGTTGGCACGGAAACCGTATCGTGGGTGTGCATTTTGGGTGCTGCACCGTTTGCGGCACTTGGTTTTGTGAAGTACAACGGTATGACCGCAGAAAAAGCAATCTATGCGTGGATAAAGGCGGAGTTTTTAATGCCGAAGAAGCTGGTGTTCCACTCCACCAATGTGTATTACGAACTGATGAAGCCAAGCATTGAACAGAAGCAGAAGGAGGTATTGAAGTCAAATGATTAAGACTCTTACGAACCTGTTTAAGCAGGACAAAGAAAAAATTTGTTGTACCGAAAGGGGTGCAGGACGTGATTCCCGTAGCAGCTATCTTTGATGATGGCATTTTCAAAGTGGGAAAGGATAAATATTCAAAGACCTACCGCTTTACAGATATTAACTATGCAGTGGCAAGCCGTGAGGATAAGGAAGCGATGTTCCTTGAATATTCCGAACTTCTGAACTCTCTTGACAGTGGTGCAACGACAAAAATCACAATCAATAATCGTCGGCTCAACAGACTGGATTTTGAGCAGACAATCCTTATTCCGACAACCGATAATTTGGACGAATATCGAGAGGAATATAACAAAATGCTTCTTGACAAGGCAACCGGGGCAAACTCTATCGTTCAGGATAAGTATGTTACTATCTCGATTAATAAAAAGAGCGTGGAGGACGCAAGAACATATTTTGCCCGTGTCGGTGCAGATTTGATTGCTCACTTCGGCAGGCTTGGAAGTAAGTGTGTGGAACTGGAAACAGACGAAAGACTTCGTATTTTCCACGACTTCTATCGTGTGGGAGAAGAAAGCTCTTTCCACTTTGATATTAAGGAAACAAGAAAAAAGCGACACGATTTTAAGGATTATATCTGCCCCGACACAATGGAATTTGAAAAGGACTATTTCAAGATGGGAAACCGTTATGGAAGAGTCCTTTTTCTTCGTGAATATGCGTCCTATATCAAGGACAGTATGGTGGCGGAACTTACGGATATGAACCGAAATCTGATGATGTCTATTGATATTGTACCCGTTCCAACTGATGAAGCAGTAAAGGAAGCAGAAAACCGTCTGCTTGGTGTGGAAACCAATATCACAAACTGGCAGCGTAGGCAGAATGCCAATAACAACTTTTCGGCAACTGTTCCTTATGATATGGAACAACAAAAAAAGGAAATGAAAGAGTTCCTTGATGACCTTACCACCCGTGACCAGAGAATGATGTTCGCAGTTATCACAATGGTTATTACAGCAGACAGTAAGGAACAGCTTGAGAATGATACGGAAGCGTTGCTCACAACAGCAAGAAAACATCTTTGCCAGTTTGCAACACTGAGATTTCAGCAGGTAGATGGACTCAACACGGTAATGCCGTTTGGAACAAGAAAGATTGATGCCTTCAGAACTCTTACGACCGAGAGCCTTGCAGTGTTTATTCCGTTCAGGGTTCAGGATATTTACCACGAGAACGGCATTTATTACGGTCAGAATGTTATCAGCAAAAATATGATTATCGCAGACCGTAAGCAACTTTTGAATGGTAACTCCTTTATTCTCGGTGTATCTGGTGGCGGTAAGTCATTTGCGGCAAAGGGAGAAATCATCAATCAGGTGCTTTCTTCAGACGCAGATATTATCATCATCGACCCTGAGAGAGAGTATTCACAGCTTGTCAATGCAATGGGCGGAGAGGTAATCAATATTTCTGCTACTTCCGACAATCACATCAATGCAATGGATATGAATAAGGATTACGGCGACGGTGCAAACCCTGTCATTTTGAAATCCGAGTTTATTATGTCCCTTTGTGAACAGCTTATCGGAGGAACAAATCTCGGAGCGAAGCAGAAGTCTATCATTGACCGTTGCACTGCAAGCGTGTATCGCAGTTATCAGCAGAATGACTATCAGGGACATATACCGACCTTGCAGGATTTCAGGGCAGAACTTTTGCAGCAGGACGAACCGGAAGCAAAGGAACTGGCACTTGCCATTGAACTTTTTCACACACGGTTCTCTGAATACCTTTGCAAAGCAGACGAATGTGGATACCAATAATCGCCTTATCTGCTATGACATTCTTGATTTGGGTAAACAGCTTATGCCGATTGGTATGCTTGTTGTCCTTGACTCTATCCTGAACCGTATCACACAGAACCGAGCAAAGGGTAAGCAGACCTTTATCTTTATTGATGAGATTTATCTTTTGTTCCAGCACGAGTATTCTGCAAACTTCCTCTTTACACTCTGGAAGCGTGTAAGGAAGTACTCTGCATACGCAACCGGAATCACTCAGAATGTGGACGACCTTTTGCAGAGCCATACTGCAAGAACAATGCTTGCGAACAGCGAGTTTATCATTATGCTTAATCAGGCTTCTACCGACAGACTGGAACTTGCAAAACTTCTGAATATCTCAGACCTTCAGCTTTCGTATATCACAAATGTTGACGCAGGACACGGACTTATCAAGGTGGGCAGTTCTCTTGTGCCGTTTGCAAACAAATTTCCTAAGAACACGAAACTTTATAAACTGATGACGACCAAGCCGGGCGAAGCGTAAGGAGGGATTTACAATGTCTAAGATTCAATTTCGCAATGCTGCACACAGAGATTTTGTATTGGAAAATCTGGATAAGTGCAAAGTCAACGACTGCTATCACAGAGCATTTTTCTATGTGATGGGTATTTCAGAAGAAACAAGAATGAACATCGGAAAGATGTTTGATTTTAAGAGGGATTGCATCATACCGGAAGGTATGCACGGCGGTTGGCAGACAAGTGGCACAGTCAAGGTCTGCCACCTTGCCTTTAATCTCTGGAATGGATTCACAGAAGAAGGCAGGGAAAATCTTTATACACCGGAGGAACTGTTCTGTTGCGGATATGCTCCGTATTTTATGGAGGGTATCAAGTTGAGGTATCCGGAGTATTGCAGGGATTTGACTCCACCTAAGAGAAACAATATGGAAAGGTAAGAGAAAATGAGCAGAAAAATCTATATTATTATTGCGATGGTGTTTACGGTAGTGTTGTCTGTAAGCAGCTTCTTTATTATCCGTAATCACATTGACTCTGCCAAGCAGAATGAAGTCTATGATAACCTTGCGGAGATTGTGCAGGACGAGCCGCCAAAGGAAAATGAGGGCGTGACGTTTTCGGAAGATAAGGACTATCTTGCAGAATATCTTGAACTCTATCGGCAGAATGAGGATATGGTGGGTTGGATAAAGGTTGAGGATACCAATATCAACTATCCGGTCGTGCAGTCTGTAAATGAGCCGAACTTCTACCTGAAGCACAGGTTTGATAAGACCTATTCCGCTTATGGCTGTCCATATGTGCAGGAAAATTGCGATGTGCAGAAACCTTCAGACAACCTCATTATATACGGACACCACATGAATGACGGTTCGATGTTTACGGGACTGATGAAGTACAGAAACAAGAGCTTTTGGGAAGGTCATAAGACTATTACCTTTGATACACTGACGGACAGACACCAGTATGAAGTGATTGCAGTCTTTAAGACGGTTGTTTATACAGACAGCTCCGATAGCTTTAAGTATTATGAGTTTACGGACGCAGAAAATGCGGCAGAGTTTGATGCGTATGTTGTTAAGTGCAAGGAACTTTCTTTGTATGATACCGGAGTATCGGCAGAGTATGGCGACAAGCTGATTTCTCTTTCTACTTGTGAATATTCAAGAAACAATGGCAGGCTTGTTGTTGTCGCTAAGAGAGTGGATTAAACCCCACTCTCTATTATTTTTCGAGAAAGGAGGAAACCGATGGCTGATATAAAAACAAGAGATACAAGCAAAGGTACAATCAAGACCATAAATAAGGCGGCAGTTGCCACGGAGCGAATGAAGAAAGCCTATGTGATGACGAAAGATAAGGCAGGAGCATTCCACGAATGCTTCGGAAAATTCCGCAGAGGAATATGCTTCTGATAAAATCGAAGTGGCAACGGATAGGACTGTTCATGAAACAGCATACCGTGCAGATAAGGTCGGCAGATGGGGTGTGCGTGAAACAAGACAGAATTATCAGCCAAAACGGGAATTGAGAATTTCAAGACCAAGCGTGCAGAGAAACAGCTTCAGAAACAATCGGTCAATCCTGTCGGAAAACAGAGCATCCGAACTCTGGAGCGTACGGAGAAAACAATTAAACAGTCTGCAAGGTCGGCAGGAAATACGACAGTCAAGACCGTATCGAAAGGTGCAACCAATACTGTTCAAAGGTCGGTCAAGACCGCAGAACAAACGGCAAAGACTTCTATTAAGACCACAAAAGGAAGCTGCCGTTATAGCACAGAAAACAGCAAAAACAACAGCCAAAGCAACACAGAAAGCGGCTCAGGCAGCAAAGAAAGCGGCGAAAGCTACAGCAGATACCGTCAAAGCCACAGCGAAAGCTACCGTTGCGGCAGTCAAGGCGATTATTGCAGGGACAAAAGCACTTGTAGCAGCAATCGCAGCAGGCGGTTGGATAGCGGTGCTGATTATTATGATTGTCGTGTTGTTTGGTGCTGCCGTAGCAATGTTTGGAGGAGGAAGTGACAGTAATTCCTATACTCCGGTAAGTGCAGAGGTAGAAGCCTATGAACCCATCATACAGAAATATGCCAAAGAGTACGGCATTCCTGAGTATGTAGAACTTATCAAGGCGGTTATGATGCAGGAAAGCGGCGGCAGAGGACTTGACCCTATGCAGGCAGCAGAAGGAAGTTTCAATACGAAGTATCCGCACGAACCCAATGGAATTAAAGACCCTGAATATTCTATCCAGTGTGGAGTTCAGGAATTGAAAGCGGCTCTTACTTCGGCAGAAGTGGAAAGTCCGATAGATATGGAGCATATCAAACTTGCTTTGCAAGGCTACAACTTTGGTAACGGATATATCTCTTGGGCAAAAAACAAAGTATGGCGGTTATTCTTATGCTAATGCAGTGGAGTTTTCCACTCAGCAGGCACAAAGGCTTGGTTGGGACAGTTATGGAGATACCCAATATCCGGCTCACGTTCTGAGGTACTATCCGTATGGGCGAGCCTTTACTGCCGGAGGTAATCAGGCGATTGTTGAGGTTGCCTTGACACAGCTAGGCAATCAGGGCGGACAACCTTACTGGAGCTGGTACGGCTTTAATAGTCGAGTGGAATGGTGTGCCTGCTTCGTATCTTGGTGTGCTGACCAATGCGGGTATATTGAAAGCGGACTTGTTCCGAAATTTGCAGGTTGCGTGGATGGTGCAAACTGGTTTAAGTCAAATGGGAAATGGCAAGACCGCACTTATGAACCAAAGGTAGGAGATATTATCTTCTTTGATTGGGAAGGCGACGGTACAACAGACCACGTTGGTATCGTAGAGAAGTGTGAGAATGGCACAGTTTATACCGTAGAGGGCAACTCAGGCGACGCCTGCAAGCAAAGACAGTACGCAGTCGGAAGCAGCAATATCTATGGATACGGTATTCCGGCATATTAAAAATTCCAGACGGTGTCTGGAAAATTGAAAAAGATGGCTGCTCAGTTGAGTAGCCATCGGTACATTATGAGAAATCAGTTGTTTCTCTGTTATTCAGGAAAATATGGTGTGTGTGATAAATGAAGCTAAAAAGCATATCGGCATTTTCTTTACTGCCGTCTAAAAAGGAAATATCATCGGCAAGGATAAAAAGAATTGCTAACAGCTTCTTGATATATCCAGTGTAGCAGGCATAATCTACATAGATGTTGGCGATATATCCCTCGGCAAATTCTATCAGGTCAGCGTCAATTTCAAAGCTATTGGATAGTTCGTAAACGGTTTTGATAAATTTATCCTTGTCAGCAATTCGCTCTTTACTTGGAACACTTCTGCGGTTCTTCTGTATAAATTTAAAAAAATCATCAGCTTCCGTAAAGTCAGGAGTGATTGTGTTGCCAGTTCCCAAATCTGTTTTGTAATCCTCAAATTTCTCTTTTTCAAACCGATTACTGAATATTATCTTTTGTTCGTCCATTCCTTTTACCCCTAAGTTTATTCTATGGAGATTGTTTAACTTGGCTCTTGGGTTGTGATTTGTCTTTCGCCATTAACAATCGTGAATTACTACTTTTATAGTATAACATAAAAATAGTTGGGAATCATCACTAATAGTTGGTTTGACTTCCTTTGGGTGCGTGTGATTTGAAATCGACTTAACCTATACTATTAGTTATGGAAACACACTAAGGGAGGTGATGTGATGAAGCTCGATACAATCGGCAAGAATATAAGAAAGTTCCGACTTGCGAGGAAATTACGCCAAGAAGATTTGGCTGAGAAAACAGATTTGACAACAAATTATATTGGTATGGTTGAGCGTGGAGAGAAAATTCCGTCACTGAAACTTTCATAAAGATAGTAAATGCTTTAGGTGTATCATCGGATATGGTTCTTACAGATGTTCTGGAAACGGGATATACAGTCAAGAACTCAATGCTGAATGAGAAGCTTGAAAAACTTGCTCCTGAAGATAGAAACAGAATTTATGAAGTCATAGATACACTTGTGAAGCAGTCAAAGCAAATACTTCCATAAAACACAGAAGTTCGTCCTAATCGACGAGCTTTCTTTTTTCAGTATAAAAAATTTCTGCTATCGACAAATTTTTCGGGACTTCGACAGAGAGAATATGCTATAACAACAACTGTCAGTGATAGACACATACTAATAGACATAGGAGGAAGTAGAAGTGAACGACATTTTCAGACAAATAGCAAAAGAAAATGGAACAACCGAAAAAGCAGTAAAAGAGGAAATGCAGTTTGCCATTCGGGAAGCAATGAAAAGTGCTGAACCGGAAGCAATAGCTTTTTGGAAAGCAGTTGCACCGGACGGAAAAGAGCCGCCGATAGAAAAGGTCATAGCAATGATTGCATTGAATGTTAATAATAGAATGTATAATTGAGGTGCTTCGGCATCTCATTTTTATTATTCTTTAGAAGAGTCGCATTAGGTGTTTGCAAAAAGTGACACCTTAGTGTCTGAAAGGTTACATTTCTGTCTGAAATCTTGAAATGCCTGAAAATTTAATATATAATGTTAGATGACTAACTGTAACGAAGAAGAATTATAAGATGAAGAGGTGTTACTGATGAAGATATGCTATAACAAACTTCAAAAACTTATGATTGACAATCAAATGAAAAGACAGGATTTAATGCGTGCAGCCGAAATCACATCATACGCTGCAACGAAGATAAATAAGAATGAGCCAGTATCTCTTGAAGTATTGATGAGGATATGTCAGGTGTTTCATTGTGACATCGGAGATATATGCGAAGTTATTTTAGATGAAGATTAAAACACGGAGGTAATTATAGATGGCAAGGGCTGCTAAACCAAAGAAAGAAATATCAATGGAAGAAGCACTTTGGAAAAAAGTGCTGATAAACTGAGAGGTTCTGTTGAGCCTGCGGAGTATAAGCACGTTGTTCTGAGTTTATTCTTCCTTAAATTTGCTAGTGACAAGTTTGAGGAATGCCGTAATAAAATTATTGCTGCACACGGCGAAAAGTATGCGGATATGAAAGCCGTTTTATACTCAGGAAAATGTATTCTATCTTCCTGAAGAAAGCCGTTGGAAGTACATTATTGAAAATGCAAAGCAGGACGATATTGCCCTGAAGATAGATACAGCACTTTATACGATTGAAAAGAACAACCCGGCACTGAAAGGTGCTTTGCCGGATAACTATTACTCCCGCTTACATATTGATACTGCAAAGTTAGCTTCTTTGCTTGATGAAATCAATCGTATCAATACAGATGATAAAGAGAACGACATTATAGGTCGTGTATATGAGTATTTCCTTAGTAAGTTCGCTCTTGCAGAAGGAAAAGGTAAAGGAGAGTTCTACACACCAAAGTGTATTGTAAACCTGATTGCCGAAATGCTTGAGCCTTACGATGGAATACTTTATGACCCTTGTTGCGGTTCGGGCGGTATGTTTGTGCAGTCCATCAAGTTCGTAGAAGCACACAGCGGTAATAAAAAGAAAGTGTCTATTTACGGTCAGGAATACACAAATACCACTTTCAAACTGGCAAAAATGAACTTAGCTATCCGTGGTATTTCTGCAAATCTTGGAGAAATGGCAGCGAATACATTTACCAATGACCAGCACAAAGACCTTAAAGCAGACTTTATTATGGCCAACCCGCCCTTCAATCAGAAGCAGTGGAGAGCCGAAAATGAGCTTGTAGATGACCCTCGTTGGAACGGATATGAAGTTCCGCCAACAAGCAACGCAAACTATGGTTGGATACTGAATATTGTTTCCAAACTCTCTCAAAACGGCGTGGCAGGTTTCCTGCTTGCCAATGGTGCATTATCTGATGATGGTACAGAGCTAAAAATCAGACAGCAGCTTATAGAAAATCATTTGGTAGAAGCAATCATTATTCTTCCGAGAAACCTTTTCTATACCACAGACATCAGCGTTACCCTTTGGGTACTCAATAAGAATAAAAAGGCTCACAGATG
>VOFD01001763.1_pt1 | contig 38716 bp, 36 predicted proteins | sample 5384101 | NCBI WGS metagenome assembly VOFD01 (sample SAMN12384723, study PRJNA508395) | human gut metagenome | isolation source: healthy gut C | host: Homo sapiens
CGCACACGTTATGCCATGGACGAAAAGAGCACGACGGGCGACCTGCTCTACCAAGCCCTGCCCCGCACGCTGGAAGGAGCGGAAGAGACTTGCGGCGAAAACGGACAGACGGAGCGCTTCGCCTACGGTTCGCCCGAGAGCAAAAGCGGGCACGACAGCGGGCGCAAAGCATCGGACAACCGCATGGTGGCCGACTACAAGCCCGTGGACGTGACAATGCACTCCTACAAGGCGCGCATCGACTTCTGCCAATCCAACCGCGCCGAAGAGTTTCTGGAAAGCATGTCGGCCCCGGCAGAAGGGACGACACGCAGGAACGAGAAGAAGCGCCGGGGACTGCTCATGCACAGGGTGTTCTCGAGCATCCACACGCGCGACGACGTGGAAAAGGCGCTGGCCGCGCTGGAAAACGAAGGCGAAATAGGCACACGCCCCGAAAGGGAAGCCCTGAAGCAGGAAGTGGAAAAGGCCATCGGGCAGCCCGAAGTGGCGCACTGGTTCGACGGCTCCATGGACACCTACAACGAGTGCCCCATCCTGACGCAGGAATACAGCGAAGACACAGACAAATTCAGCACCTACCGCCCCGACCGCGTCATGTTCGCCCCTGACGAAACCGTGGTGGTGGACTTCAAATTCGGCCGGCCGCGCGAGGAATACCGCCGGCAAGTGGCCGGCTACATGGAACAAATACGGCTGATGGAACCCGGCAAGCGCGTGAAGGGCTACCTGTGGTACATCGCCGACAACCGGCTTGAAGAAGTAACAGCCTAATCCCCGCACAACTCATGGAAACATTCATCCAACTCACCGCCCGCGACCTCATCCGGCGCTTCGGCACCAGCCTGCGCCACGTCACGGTGGTATTCCCCAACAAGCGCGCCGGCCTCTTCATGAACCAACAACTGGCCGCAGCCGCCGGCCGACCCGTGTGGGCCCCGCGCTACCGCACCATCAGCGAACTCTTCGACAGCCTGTCGAACTTCGGCCGGTGCGACGACATCATGGCCATCTGCGAACTCTACCGCGTGTATGCCCAATTCGTGCCCGACCCGGAATCGGCCGACCGCTTCTACGGCTGGGGAGAAATCATGCTGGCCGACTTCGACGACATCGACAAGCATCTGGCCGACGCCCACAAACTGTTCAGCAACATCCGCGACATCAAGGAACTGGACGACAGCTCCTTCCTCACCCCCGAACAGGAAGAGGCACTGAAACATTTCTTCGAAGGCTTCTCCATCGAGGGCAACAGCCGGCTGAAAAAGAAATTCCTGGACTTGTGGAACCAGATAGACCACATCTATGCCACGTTCAATGAACGGCTACGGAAGAAAGGCTTGCTCTACGAAGGGGCCTTGTACAGGGACGTGGCGGAACACCTGGACGAGCGCAGCAGCCGCATGCCGGAAGGCACGACTTATGCCTTCGTGGGCTTCAACGTGCTCAACGAAGTGGAGAAACGCCTGTTCAAGTTCCTGCAGGAACGCGGGCAAGCGGTGTTCTACTGGGACTATGACGTGCTCTACACTCAAAAGGACAGCCGGTTCGAGGCCGGCACCTTCATCCGCCAAAACCTGGCCGAATTTCCCAACGCCCTGCCGGAAAGCTGCTACGACAACCTGAGCCGCCCGCCACGGATAGAGTTCATCGCGGCCACATCGGAGAACGCGCAGGCGCGCTACATCCCCCAATGGCTGGAAACGGCCCTCACCGAACCGGAACAGGACACGGCCATCGTGCTCTGCAACGAATCGCTGCTACAACCCGTGCTCCACTCGCTGCCGGACGAGACGGCGCCCCACCCGGTGAAGCGGGCCAACGTCACCATGGGCTTTCCCATGACCGACACGCCCGTGTTCAGCTTCGTCAACGCCCTGCTCTCACTGCAAACCGACGGATACGACCGCGAACGCCGCCGCTTCCGCCCGGAACAGGAACAAACCGTGCGCTCACACCCCTATGCCGCCTTGCTGGATGCGGACAAGATCTTCGTGCCGCACGCGGAAAACCTGGCTTTGCTGAACTACCTGCGGACACTGCTGGAGGACTTGGCGGGCGTGTTCGGGACGGAAAAAGAGGCGCACGACGACGTGTTCCGCCAACTGTACCACGAAGCGCTCTACCGCGCCCATCAGGTGGTCTGCCGCTTCGTCCGGCTTGCGGAAGACGGCATCCTCGAAGTGCACCCCGTCACCCTGAGGCGCCTGCTGCGCACCGTGCTGGGCGCCACGAGCATCCCCTTCCACGGCGAACCGGCCGTGGGGCTGCAAGTGATGGGCGTGCTGGAAACACGCAACCTGAACTTCAGGCACATCCTGATGTTGTCGGTGAACGAGGGCATGCTTCCCAAGGCCGTGAGCGACACGTCGTTCATCCCCTACCACCTGCGCGAAGTGTTCGGGCTGACCACCATCCGACATAAGATTGCCGTCTATGCGTTCTACTTCTACCGCCTCCTTCAACGCACGGAACGCATCACCTTCCTGTATAACATCGCCACGGATGGGCTGAACAAGAACGAGATGTCACGCTTCCTGCGCCAAATCCTGGCCGAAACCGACTTCCCGGTGGAGACGGGCATCCTGCAATCGGGGCAGGCCGTCCCGGCGGGCCGGACGCTGGAAACGCCCAAGACACCGGAAGTGATGGAAAACTGCTGGGCAACTATGCCAGCGGACGCCCCGGTGCGCGCCCGCTCTCGCCCTCGGCCCTGAACGCCTATCTGGACTGCCCGCTCAAATTCTACTACCAGCAAATCGCACGCATCCGCCCGCCACAGGACCTGCAGGACGGACTGGACGGCGCCATGTTCGGCACCATCTTCCACGAAGCCGCCCAACTGGTCTACGAGAAACTGACGGAGCGCAACCCGGTGGTCCGCCGACAAGACATAGAACGGCTGATGGAAGGCAAAGAGGCAGCCTTGTTGCCGTTCGTGGAAGCCTCATTCCTGAAAAACTATTTCGGCAACGACCCACAGGCGGTGGCCTACAACGGCCAGTTGCTCATCGCACGGAAAGTAGTGGCCGCCTACCTGCGGCAACTGCTGGCCCACGACGCCCGCATGGAACAGTTCGTCATGCAGGAAATGGAGAAGGAACACCGGCGCAGCGTGCAGGTGACATCGGGCGAACGGACGGTGGCCATCGACATCGGCGGAAAAAATAGACCGCATAGACACCGTCATGAGAACGGACGAAACCACCGGTGAGGCCGTGGAAACCCTTCGCATCGTGGACTATAAAACAGGGGGGACGCCGGAGAGGGCGGTCAAGCTGGAGCTGCTGACCACGCCTTCGGACAAACGGCCGTCGTACATTTTCCAGATTTTCCTCTACGCCTGGGTGCTGTCGGAAGAACAGCAACGCCCCGTGTCGCCCGCCTTGTTCTTCGTCCATAAGTCGAACTCGGAGGACTACGACCCTACGGTGGAACTGGGCGGACAAAGAGTGACAGACTTTGCCACTTACAAGGAAGATTTCCGCCGGTTGCTGCAAGGCGTGCTGGAGGAACTCTTCGACCCCGAAATCCCCTTCCGGCAGACATCTTTTGCCTCAATCTGCGACTATTGCGACTATAAGTTGCTCTGCGGAAAGTGATCGGCAGAAAAAAAGCACACATCCGGCTTGCAAATTTGGAAATAAACCCCTATCTTTGCAGCCGATTTAAGGTCGGTTCCGTAGCTCAGTTGGATTAGAGCAACGCCCTTCTAAGGCGTGGGTCTTGGGTTCGAGTCCCAACGGAATCACAAACGGGGAACTACAACCCCTTGGAAAACAGCAGAAACGGCTCTCCCATCCACCAAAGAGGAGAGCCGTTTCTGTTTCTCATGACGACAGCACAAGGCACCGGCGTGCGCCGCACCCAACAAACTTTTCCCAACCTTGCAGCCGGCAGGATGCGCCCTCCCAGAGCGGGCGGAAAAACGGTTACCGTTGTTTTTCAAGCCCTTCCGCACAGAAATCCGACAAAAAATTCTTCTTTTACCGCCCTTTGTTGTATATTTGCACTTAGCAAAGAAGAACATACGCCAATAATGGGAAGCTGGAGCGAAACACAAGAGAAGAAGAAAGAAGGCAAGGAGAAAGAGAAAATCCGACGAGAAAAACTCGCAGGATACTTTTATGACTTGTCCAAACTCATCTTTGCAGCACTCGTACTGGGAAGCATCACCCCTCTCTTCTCTCACCATGAGGAGAGCGTGAATTGGAGTGCAATACTACTTGGGTCATTTTCAACATATCTATTTGCTAATTTCGCCAATAAAATCTTATCGCAATAACAATATGGATACATTAACTGCAATATTCCTTGTCACCAGCATCGTTGGTGTTGCACTCACGATTTGGTCTCATACCAAATCCGGCAAAAAGTGGTTGTCTAACCTATAAACAAGCATCCAGCGGGGCAACATGCCCCGCTTTTTTATGTCCGGACGGCCCAACCGGGAAACGTGATGCGCAAGGTCAAATCGTACTCTGCGGCAAGTACTCGAGTACTTGCCGCAGAGTACGATGCAATACAGCGCACGACACCGAGCGAGAATACGGAAAAATCATCCGCACAATCCTCAAAAAACTTCTTTTACTGTCACAAAAGTGCTACCTTCACGTACTATAAGCAGAAAACCACGATAAATGGAGGCAGAGACTTTTCAGCAAGAAGCCACACGGTTGCGACCGCGCCTGCTCCTCCTCGCCCGCCGCTATGTCGGCTGCGAGGAGGAAAGCGAAGACATCGTGCAAGATTGCCTGCTGAAAATGTGGACGATACGCGACCGACTTTCACTGCCTTTCGATGCCCTGGCCGCCGCCATCGTCCGCAACCTTTGCATAGACAGGCTGCGCTCCCGCCGCTTTGACGTGGACATGGAAGACGCGGAGGGCCGCACGACGGAGCAGGACGACTGCCAGCAGGAACGCATAGACCGAGTGATGGACATCGTGCGCACCCTGCCGGACATGCAGCAGGTCATCCTGCGCCTGCGCCATATCGACGGGATGGAAATGAGAGAGATTGCCCAACTGACGGGCTGCACGGAAGTGGCCGTCCGAAAGGCCCTGAGCCGGGCGAGAATGGCCGTCAAGACACAATATATGAGGAGGAAAGAGGAATGAACGCAAAAACGGACAATGAAATAAGGATGCTGATGGAACGGTTTTTCGAGGGCAGGACCACCTTGAAAGAGGAGCAAGAACTGTATGACTTCTTCCGCAAAGAAAACTTGCCGCAAGACCTGCTCCCCTACAAGGACATGTTTCTGGACTTCTCCGCCCTGACGCTCACCGGGCAAGAGGCTGCCCTGCTCTCACCCGACACGCTTCCTTCCCAGCCGACCACGAAAGGCATCACGGCACGTCCCGCTCCCATCAGACAGAGAAGGACTCGCAGCATCTACCTGAAATACAGCATGGGAATTGCCGCAACCCTCCTGCTCGCCGTCCTCATCGGATGGGGAGTCAACACCAGACAGGAACGGCAACTCGCCGCCTTGTATGAAGGCAGCTACATGATAGTAAACGGCAAAAGAACGGACAAACTGACCCGCATCCGCCCGGAAATAGAACGGACACTGGCCAAAGCCGAAAAAATAGAACAGGACCTGTCCGCCGAAGCCCTCATCCAAGCGGCAGAAGAAGACATCCTGAACGGCATAGAAGACGAAGCGGAACGCGAACGCATCCGACAACTCATGGAATAAAAAACTGAAAAGATGAACCGCAATATGAAGAAAACAGCCTGCATCCTTCTGTTCCTCGCCGGCATGGCGCTTCCGGCCATGGCACAGAACAGCATCGACCGGATGGTGAAACAACATTCCACCACGGGGAAGTCGACCTTTACCTCGGCCGTGGAACGGGATCCCGCCACACGGAAAGTCGTAAAGGTGGTAAACATATTGAAATCAAGGATATGGATGCACAGCGTTTCAAAAAGCTTTCGAGAAAGAGGCGAAAACGGCCGATAGCAAACTCACCGTCTCGAAAGACCTGACCACCCTCGTGCTCACCACGGAGAGCCAAGGCAATCCGCGCATCTATATGCTAAAATATGACCCGGACAATGTCATAGGGTAGAAGTAACCATCATCGTGAACTATAAAAACAATCTAAAACCTCGAAACAATGAAGAAACTGTTAGTCTTGCTGATGCTCATGGGATGCATGTCATCAACAACCCTCAAAGAAGACGGAAACACCCGCACCGTGAACATAAAAGATTTCAACGCCATCCGCTGCGAGTACTGCGCCGACATCCAATTCAAGCAGGGAAAAAGTATGCAGTGACGGCCAGTGGTTCGGACGAGAGCATGAAAATGCTGGACATCTACAAGGATGGAAGTACCCTCGTCATCGCCCGAAAAGACCTTGAAAAAAGAAGAAAAGCGACAAGGATAAGGTGTATCTCCAAATTACCGCTCCGGAAATCAATAAGCTGGAGATCAGCGGAGTGGCCGACTTCCGCACTGAAAAGATGAAGGTGGGCGACTTTGAAGTGGAGGTGAGAGGAGTGTTCGACTTCAAATGCAAAGAACTGACCTGCAAGGATTTCAATTACTACATCAAGGGAGTGAACAAGGCTAAGGCTCAAATAAAGGCACAAACGGCAAGCATCTACTGCAAAGGCGTGGACACCTCTGAATTCCAGATGGATAGCCCGGAACTTCAACTCTATTGGAAAGGCGTATGCAACATGGACTTGGACTTCAAAGGCAAGAAGGTCATCATCTGGAACAAGGGCGTAGGCACTATCCGCGCCAATCTGGACTGCACTTCGCTCGAGGCACATAATAAGGGAGTGGGCAAACTGTACCTCTCCGGCACCGCCGACCAAACGGAAATCAATTCGGACGGCGTGAACAATGTGGATGCCAGCGAACTGAACCAATTCTGATAGCCGACATCGAAACGAACTTGATATATTGCCAGTAATCAGGGCTGCCATGGCAGGGCTGCGGACTCATTTCACCGCGCCTCCGCCATGGCAGTTTTTCGTGTTCCGCCCGGCATTTCTCTCCCGCTTTCTCTATTTGAAGCCAAAATGCAAACATAAAATATCGCCACACAAGCATCCATTTAATTACATTCCGTCATAAAATAGAAAAAAGAAGAAGGAAATAAGATTTCAAAAAGGCAATAAAACGCCAGTTTCGACAAGCAAAACGTCAAAATCTAAACTCGCGAGAATCGCGCAGAATCTCCCATTCGAAGGATTGCACGCAAATACAGAATTCTCGCGGCATTTGAGAACGCAAAAAATCAGTCAACGGAAGTTGCCTTCCACACACGATCGGCCAAGTCCAGATACGACTGCTCGGCCCGTCGTCCAAAGCTTACGGCATACAACCGCATGCCCCGTTGCTTCAGCTCGTCCACATACTGCACCCACACCGGCGAGAGCGCTTCCATCTCGAAATCCGAAATCCACAAAAGATCGGCATAACGGAAATCTTCGCGCATCAAGGCCGTCACGGCATCGCGCAGGCACACCCCATGTCGGAACCACCATGGAACGTGAGGCACAAGAAGGTTTCCAGCGAAGGCAAGTCTTCATACAAATTTTCCAACTCGACTACTTCCGTTTGGTCGGAAAAGAAAACGATGCGGCAGGGACGGCGCAAGCGGTCCGCCATCAGCGCCAGACTCAGCACTATGGCCTTGGAGAATACCTCGCGCTCGCCCTCCATCGAACCGGAAGTGTCCACACAGACCACAAAAAGGCCCCTGCCGACGATGCCGCTGCATGTCCCGCCCCCTTCGCGACGAAGCGTCAACGCGCTCTATCCGATGCGACACGGAATCGAACACTGCCAGCTTCCTTTCAGCGTAACGGCGATAGAAAATCGGCACCAGTGCTGGGTCTGACAAGTAACAATACTCCACAGGGAGCAATGCGTTCAGGTCGTTGCCTTCCGTGATACCAACAATGTCGGAATGAGCAGCCGGCAGGCAAAGCTCCACCGGACTTCGCCCACGTACAGCCTGATACAAGCGCTGTTCGTCGGCTTTCTTCCGTCCCAACATCTGATTCAACTCCCTAATTAACCGGTTCTTGCGAATCACTTGGGAGAGCTGTCTGATTTTTGTCCGGAGCTCCGGAGACACGGTCATCTGCAGCCAGGCCAGACGGGGCGACAGGCCGTCGCCTGCTTTTCCGGCATTCTGCAGCATGCGGGCCATGTCCGACGCTATACGGAAATATTCTTCACAAAGGCGGGCTATGTGTTGCTTTTGGTAGCGCTCCTCACGCCCTTCCAACAAGCGCCTCCATTTGTCCATGAAATGTCGCCGGAGCGTCTGCCATCGGTCATCCGTTCGGGGATAACGCACCATTTGTTCGGTATAAAAAGTAACATCCAAGTCTGATGGTGCATAAAGACGGGCAAAAGCCGACCGGGCCTGTTGCAACATGGGCAGAAAGTCTGCGTCCGAAGCAGCTTCTACACGGTAGAAATAATCCCATTGTTCAGCATAATAAGAATACACATCCTGCAAGCCCGATTTCTTCCTGGCAAAATAACGCTGGATTTCCGCCTCCATCTCTTCGGGACGAATGGCGCCGGAGGATAAACCGGTTGCATAGACACTTCCGGCAATTTCGTGCAAACGCTGTAAAAAGAGAGCGGACAGCCGCTCCACGCACGACTTTGCGCCCCGCTTATCTTCGTGCCGCGGCATGACAGAGTTCCTGTATTTCGATTTGCATGGAGGCGATGTCCGCTTTCACGCGACGCATGACATTCTTCAGAATATTCCGCTGGGTGTCAGCCAGGAACAAGTGGTTCGTCCCCCACTCTTCCTCGTGCCGTTGCCAAGCTTCCATCCGCCCGGCAAGCTCTGACAGCTCGGCCTCAACACGCCGGCACATCTCGGCGGAAAGGGACGACGGCGTGGACGGCATTTCTTCACCCGACATCTCCGTCGCTTCATCGGCTGGAACGCGAAGCAAATCATAAGGCCGGCCATTCACCTGCAGGCCGGAGGACGTGCGGACCACACGAAGCAAATCCTTGGGAAACACTCCGGGATAGCGGCTCTTGTCGTACTTGCGCGGGATCTGTGCGCCCGTCTTCTTCCGGTCGTCCACCAAAACGAACGGCGTCTCCTCGCCGGCCTTCAAGTCTTCATACTCAGTCTTATAGACCAACACCGTCCGTCCGGGATAGAAAGACTGCAACTGATAGAAGAACGCCTTGACGACCTTGAATGCCACGCATGGAACAGCAACTGCCTTGGCCGCCTCCTTCAGGGCGGAAAGGCGCTCGGCCAACAATGGCAAACCGGCATGCTCCCCCGCAAGCATCGACAAGGGCATCGGTCAGCAGGCGCACAATCACCGGCTCTTGTGCAGGAATATCCCACAAGGCATGTTGCGACAGCAGCAAATCGGACAAGCAGACTTCCGAACGGCCGTTTAAGAAAGCCGACGTGCGCCACAGGTGCACCAACTTCTTCCACCGACGGTCCGACACATAGATGGCGCTGCCGCCTTCATGCTCTCCCGACTCATTATAAGCAGCCAGCAGGCGACGGAAAACATGGACAAAGCCGAACACAAAACCGGGAAGCGCCACCACGTCTATCCCCTCCGCCCAAACGGCCAGTTCGTCGGCCGACAAACGCAAGTCGTCTGGGACAACCGGCTCACCGCCTGCCGGTGCGGCAATCATCCGGTTAAACAAATCGGGGTCGGCAATGCCGCCCACCACGCAACGAACAAGGAAGCGATCCCACAAGGCTTCCAGATTCTCGCCCTCGGCGGGCAGCTCGTTGGAAGCCGCCACAACCAACGAGCGGCAGCCTCAGCTCCTCTCGCCCGTTCAGGAACAGCTTCTCGTTCAACACCGTGAGCAAAGCGTTCTGGATGCTCGGGCCTGCCTTCCAAAGCTCATCGAGGAAGACCACATCGGCCGTGGGCAAATAGCCCTCCGTCATCCGCACGTAGCGGTCTTCATCCTTCAGGGCCGAAACAGACACGGGGCCGAAAATCTCATCGGGCGTGCTGAAACGCGACATAAGATATTCGAATGACCTGCCGTTGCGAAAGGCATGCTTCATCCGCCGCGCCAGCATGCTCTTGCCAGTCCCCGGAGGACCTAACAGGAAGACGGACTCGCCGGCCACTGCCGCCAACAGCGCCAACGACAGCACATGGCCTTTCTCGAAAATGCCCTGTCCCAGCGCGTCCAACAACGCGGCAATACGCCCTTTGTCCATCACTACGGCCATCCTCTTTTCACTTCCTCAACACCCGAAAATAGAACACGGCATCAAAGACGTATTCCGCCACTAAAAAGATGAGAAACAAAACGGCCGTGAAGGATGGTTGGGCCGACAAAAAGAAACAAATGAAATAGCCTGCCGCCAACGACACTAACAACCGCATGACAGCCTTGACCACCAAAGAACTGCGGAGCTGCCCGCCCGAAGCATCCATCTCTTTGCACGCCAGCAGGAAGTCCAGCATCTCCCACAGAAAAAGAAACCCACGATGAAATAAAGGGGCAAAGACTCCAAGTAGTTGTGGGGATAAAGCCAAACACGCAACACCACGGAAACGACCAGCAGGAAACTCAACAGGATGACCTGCGAGAGCGTGAAAGCCAAGATGTTCTTCTTGAAGACAGAGTTGTTTATCGACATAATGCTTTATTCAAAACCGGCTCACCTGATGAAGGAATCAATTAGGAAATAAACGCCCAAACCTGCCAGCCAGCCGACGAAGACCTTTCCCGAAACATGGCGGAGATACCACCAAATGGACACTCCCTCGGTCTTCATCAGGGCGTAGCCTGCGGTGGAACCGATGGAAAGCAGGCAACCGCCGATGCCGCCGCTATAAGCCACCAACTGCCAATACTGACCGTTCAAGGCAAACGACCGGACATAATCGGCATCCATCCCCGGAACGGCCTGGACCACCTCGGCCACATCGTACATGGAAATGCTGGTGAGCACCAGCGCCACGTTGTCCAGAAAAGTGACGCCCAACACCAGGCTGTAGACATATATATTATGTATGTATTGGTCCAGCCACATCGCTGCCGTGTGGAGCGCGCCGGTCTCCTGAATGGCCGAAATGGCCATGCTCACCCCAATGAAGAACAGAATGTTCTGGATGCTCTCCGACTGCATGAAGCGCGGGGTGGGACGGAAAAACGGCTGGTCGGACTTGATGAGCTTGCGGTTGCACAGCTCGTTCACCACGCTGAACAAGGCCAAGACGCACAACGCCCCCACGAAAGGCGGCAATTCGGTCAGCTTATGAAACGTGGGGATGAACCACAGACCGCCAATGCCGACAAAAAGCATCAGGATGCGCTGCCAGCGGGTGAGCACCGTGTCATCGCCCCGATAGCGGATGCGCGGCGTGTTGATAGGAACCTGTTCGGGGAGTTCCCGGGAAATCAAATAAGTGGGTATCACCAATGCCACCAGCGACGGCAGGAACATTGCTCCCGAAAAGCTGGACGGCGTGACGGCCTCCTTGATCCACAGCATCAGGGTGGACACGTCGCCAATCACCGTCAGGCAGCCGCCCGCACAGGCCGCAATGACAATGACGGCCCCATAATACCTGCGGAAATGGCTGTTGGGCAGCAACTGGCGCATGATGGCGAACATCATCACGGCCGTGGTCAGGTTGTCCAGATTGGCCGACAAGCCATAGGTGATGAAAGCGACCATCCACAACAGCCGCCGGCTGCTGCGCGTCATGATCCACTCACTGATGAAGTCAAAACATCCGTTGGCGTTCAACAGATCCACGATGGACATGGTGGCCAACAGATAGAGCACGACCTGACATATATCGGCTACATGGGTGATGAAGACATGGCTTGCGATGAAATCCTTGAGCGTCCGGGCAGTGGAAGCCGTGCCGTCAAGAAATTCGGCATAATCTTCCGCATGCAACAACTCCACATACTGCTTGCCCGCCACCATGTAGAGCATCCACACCGTCACGCCCAAGAACATCGCCACCGCCGCCTTGTTGATATTGGTGATATGCTCGGTGGCAATGGCACAATATCCTAAGAACAGCACGATGACAATTGCAATGGTCATGAACAAAAACAGTGGATAAGAGAGCGACAAACGGGACTCGAACCCGCGACCCTCGGCTTGGGAAGCCAATGCTCTACCAACTGAGCTATTGTCGCAAATCGGATACAAAGGTACGGCTTTTATTTGAAACCGCACCCTGTATCCGCATTTTTGTTTGCTTATTAATACACTTTAACCTTTCCGGCCAAGTTCTTGCACTTATCGCGCAAAGCGACCTGGTCGGCTCCCAGCTTGTCCCAGCAAACCACGACTCCCATGCGGCGCCCCACATGGGCCACCGGTTTGCCGAAGATGCGCAGATAAGTGTTCGTGGCCGCACAGACCTCTTCCTCGCCCGAATAACGGGGCTGGCCTTCGGTCTCCACTCCCGACAAGATCACCGCGCTGGCCCCCATGCGCTCTTGCGTGATTTCGGGGATGGGCAACCCCAGCACGGCGCGGCAGTGCAATTCGAATTCCGACAGGTTCTGCGTGCCGGCCAGCGTCACCATGCCCGTGTCGTGCGGGCGCGGGCTTAGTTCGGAGAAGATGACGCCGTCCTTGTGGCTCAGGAAGAACTCCACGCCCCAGATGCCCGCCCCGGTCAAGGCGCGGGTGATTTTCTCCGCCATGTCCTGCGCTTCCTTGAGCATCTCGGGCGAGATGGGGGCGGGCTGGAAGCTCTCGCGGTAGTCGCCGCCCTTCTGGACATGGCCGATCGGCGGGCAGAAGAGCGTGGGGCCGTTCTTCTGCGTCACCGTGAGCAGCGTGATCTCGCTGTCGAAGGGGATGAACTGCTCCACGATGACTTCCTTCACGTCGCCCCGCGCCCCGGCACAGGCATAGTCCCAGGCATGCTCCAGCTCGGCGGGAGAGTCCACCTTGCTTTGCCCGTGGCCGGAGGAGCTCATCAACGGCTTGATGATGCAAGGGAAGCCGATCACGTCTGCCGCCGCCTTCAACTCGTCGAAAGTCTTGGCATAGCGGTAGTTGGCCGTCTTCAGCCCCAGTTCCGTATGGGCCAGTTCGCGGATGGCCTTACGGTTCATCGTGAAGTTCACCGCCCTTGCGCTCGGCACGACCTGGATGCCCATCTTCTCGCAGTCGTACAACTTCTCGGTACGGATGGCCTCGATCTCGGGCACGATGATGTCCGGCTTGTGCTTTTCCACCACGGCCATCAAGGCATCGCCGTCGAGCATGTGGAACACCTCGCACTCGTCGGCCACCTGCATGGCCGGCGCGTGTTCATACGAATCACAAGCAATCACGTATTGCCCCTTGCGCTTGCAGGCAATCACGAATTCCTTTCCCAGTTCTCCAGAACCTAACAATAAAATCTTTTTCGTCATGACAATATATTATAATCAAACAAAAATAGTTCACGGACATATCCCCCGATGGCGAAACCTCGCCCTCCCGTCCGGCCGCTTCTCCGTGGGAAGCGGGCGAACGCCTTGCGGAGTACCGAATCGTACTTTCCGCGAAGTACTCGAGTACTCTGCGGCAAGTACTCGAGTACTCTCCGCAGAGTACGCTGACGGCCTGCGCACGGCCGTATGCCGCCCTGCGCCCCGCCATCGCCTCTCCTACTGATGTTGCTCGCGCAGGAGGTCGTTCACCGTCTTCACCGGATTGAAGGTGCTGAGGGGCACTTCCACGAACACGGTGTTCCAGTCGCTCATCGCGCCGTTCCACAATCCCGGCAGCTCCAATGCCTTGAGCTCCTTCCCGCTCTTGCTCTTGTATGAGATGAAGCCCGTATTGCGGTCCACGTAGTCCGGCAGGTTGAACTTGCGGCCCTTGTAATCCTTCACGGCGCAGACCAGATCCACGGGGTTGAAGTGCGTCCCGTTCTTGAACATCGCCATGTATTCCGGATTCTGGTGTCAATCTGGCTGCTTTCCAGGATTTGCAACGAAACGGTGCCGTCGCTGTTGTAGGCCAGGAAGGGGCCTCCGCCCGGTTCGCCCACATTCTTCACCACGCCGCACACGCATCGGGCGGTTCAGCTTCTTGCGCAGGTATATCACCAGTTCCGCGTCCTCCAGGTCTTTCACGTCCTCCCTGCGGCAGCAAAGCTCCTGCTGCACGAATCGGATGATTTCCTCGATGTCCGCATGGCTGTAGTCGCCGCTGTCCAACTTGCGCAGGTAAGCGAACGCGCGCTGCTGCAGTTCCACCAGCACTCCGGCCAGCACTTGCTTGTAGCTGACCGTGTCGGCCTTCAGGCGGTCCGGCACCACGTTGTCGATGTTCTTCACGAAGACGATGTCGGCCTGCAGGTCGTTCAGGTTTTCAATCAGCGCCCCATGGCCTCCGGGACGGAACAGGAGCTTGCCGTCCACGCGGAACGGTTCGTTGTCCATCGTGGCCGCCACCGTGTCGGTCGACGGCTTCTGCTCGGAGAAAGTCACGTGGAGCGTCACGCCGAACTGCTTTTCGTAGCGGGGCAGTTTTTCTTCCACCAAGGCCTTGAAGAGCGCCTTGTGCTCCGCGCTCACCGTGAAGTGCACCTCGGCCTTCCCTTGACTGGCCGCATACAAGGCCGCTTCTACCAGATGCTCCTCCACCGGGGTGCGCGCCCCGTCGGCATAGCGGTGGAACTTCAACAAGCCTTTGGGCAGCTGGCCGTAGTTCAGCCCCTGCGCCTGCAGCATGTTCGCCACCACCTTTTTATATTCCCCGGCAGCCATCAGGGCGTCCACGCCTTGGCCTTCGTTCTTCAGGCACGCCGCGTCCAAGTCCTCGAAGAAGGCAAACCGGTGGATGCCAGCAAAGAATGCCTTCTCGAACTCGGTGGACGGCTCGTCGTAACTGGCGTCGAGGAATTCAAACATGTTCTTAAACATGCGGCTGGCCGCACCCGAAGCCGGCACAAACTTGGTGATGGCCCGCCCTTGCGCCTTATAAGACATCCATGTTTCTTCATACTGCTTCACCTTTTCCGGCGAAAGCGCCAGAATGCCATTGGCCAACGAAGCGGCGGCTTTCAGTTTCAAGAACGGGAATCCCTTCTTGAATGTTTCCAACTGGGCTTCTATCTGCCCCTCCGTGATTCCCTTCGCGGCCAACAAGGCCTTGTCTTCTGCTGTCAACATATCTATAACATTTTTTAGTTCCGCGGAAAATAATATTCAAATATAGGCATTTTTAGGCAAAAGGGTGAGCATTCAAGCCAAAAAAATGCTACCTTTGGCTAAAAATCTGTGAGACATGGAACAAAACGCTTTCTTCTCCAGCGAAGAAAAAGTGAGGCTGGCACAACTCTACAGGGAGCTTCTCAAACTCTCCGGCAACATACTCTATCGCGACGATTGCAAGAAACTGAAAACCTTCCTGGTGGAAGCCGTGCAGCGCAACCTCGTGCGGAGAAACGCATTCGGCATGAACCCCATCATCAACGACATGGAGACGGCCCTCATCGTGGCGTCGGAAATCGGACGACGCGCGGCGCCATCGTGGGCATCATGATTCACACCTGCGTGCGCTGCGGGTATTGCAGCCCCGAAGACGTGGAAAAGGAATTCGGAGAGGACGTGGCCGGCATCATCCGCGGGCTGAACCGCATACAGGAACTCTATGAAAAGAATCCCAGCGTGGAAAGCGAGAACTTCAGGAGCCTGCTCTTGTCCTTTGCCGAAGACATGCGCGTGATTCTCATCATGATTGCCAACCGCGTGAACGTCATGCGGCAAATCAAGGACACGGAAAATAAGGAGGCGCAACGGCGGGTGTCGGAAGAAGCGGCCTACCTGTACGCGCCACTGGCCCACAAACTGGGACTCTACCGCCTGAAAAGCGAATTGGAAGACTTGTCGCTGAAATATCTGGAACACGACGCCTACTACCTGATTAAGGAAAAGCTGAACGCCACGAAGAAATCGCGCGATGAATACATCAAAAAGTTCATCGGCCCCATCGAGCAGAAACTCCAGCAGGCAGGACTCAAGTTCCACATCAAAGGACGCACAAAAAGCATCCACTCCATCTGGCAGAAGATGAAGAAACAGCACTGCGGAGTGGAAGGCATCTACGACTTGTTCGCCATACGCATCATTCTGGACTCTGCCCTTGAAAAAGAGAAAATGGAATGCTGGCAGGTCTACTCCATCATCACGGACATGTATCAGCCCAACCCAAAACGGCTGAGAGACTGGCTCTCCATCCCGAAAAGCAACGGATACGAAAGCCTGCACATCACCGTGCTCGGGCCGGAAAACAAATGGGTGGAAGTGCAAATCCGAACGGAACGCATGGACGAGATTGCCGAACGCGGACTGGCCGCGCACTGGCGCTACAAAGGCATCAAAAGCGGGGAAAGCGGAGTGGACGAATGGCTCAACAACATACGCAACGCGTTGGAAAACAACGACGACATGCAACTCATGGACCAGTTCAAAATGGACCTCTATGAGGACGAGGTGTTCGTGTTCACCCCGAAAGGCGACCTCTTCAAGCTGCCCAAAGGCGCCACCGTGCTGGACTTCGCCTACGCCATACACACCAACGTGGGCGACCACTGCATCGGCGCAAGAATCAACGAGAAGAACGCTCCGCTGCGACAAGCGTTGAACAGCGGCGACCAAGTGGAAATCCTCACGGCCAACAACCAGTCGCCCAAGCAGGACTGGCTGAACTTCGTGGCGACGGGAAAAGCCCGCACCAAAATCCGCCAGGCCCTCAAGGAAATGCAGGCCAAGCAAGGCGCTTTTGCCAAAGAACTGTTGGAACGCAAATTCAAAAACAGGAAAATTGAATACGACGAGCCGACCATGATGCACGTCATCAAGAAACTCGGCTTCAAAGTGGTGACTGACTTCTACAAAAGCCTGGCCGACGAAACGCTCGACGCCAACGAAGTCATCGACACTTACTTGGAACTGCAAAAATATGAAGCGGGACTGGCCGAACACACGCCGGCTCCCAGCGCAGAAAACTACAACGTGCCTTCCGAAGCCGAACTCAAGGCACGCTCAAACGACGATGTGCTGGTCATCGACCAAAACTTGAAAGGACTGGACTTCACCTTGGCCAAATGTTGTCAACCGATATATGGCGACGACGTGTTCGGCTTCGTCACGGTGAACGGCGGCATCAAGATCCACCGCTGCGACTGCCCCAACGCGCAAGAACTGCGCAAACGCTTCGGCTACCGCATCGTGAAGGCGCGCTGGGCCGGCAAGCGAGGCAGCCAATATCCGATTACACTGAAAGTCGTGGGCAACGACGACTTGGGCATCGTGAACAACATCACGTCCATCATCAGCAAGGAAGAGAAAATCTCGCTGCGCAGCATCAGCATCGACTCCCACGACGGCCTGTTCTCGGGCACGCTGACCGTCATGCTCGACGACACGGGCAAGCTGCAAACGCTGATAAAGAAACTGAAGACCATCAAGGGTGTGAAGCAGGTGTCGCGCAACTGACGCGGCACTTGCTCCCTCCGGCGGGGGTCAGCCCGCCAACTCGTCCAGCTCCAGCCAGCGCATGGACTTCTCGTCCAGTTCGTCGTTGAGCAAAGGAAGACGCTTGGACTTCTCCGTCAGTTCCTCCACGGAAAGCGTCCCGCTGCACAAGGCTTCCTCTATGTTCTTCTTCTCCTCTTCGAGTGCGGCAATTTCTTGCTCCAGCAATTCCATTTCCCGCTTCTCCTTGAACGTCAGCTTGCGTTTCTGTCCGGTTTCAGCGGCACGCGGTTTCTGAGCTGCCGCCGCTTCCTTCGGCTTATGCGTCACCGCCTTTTGCTGTTCTCGTTCAAACCGTTCTTTTTCGTCCTTCCACTCGCGATACTGCGTGTAGTTTCCGGGAAAGTCGCGCACGTCGCCCTGCCCTTGGAACACCAGCAGGTGGTCCACCACCTTGTCCATGAAATAGCGGTCGTGGCTCACTACAATTACACAGCCCTTGAAATTCCGGAGATAGTCTTCCAGCACTTGCAGCGTGACGATGTCCAAGTCGTTGGTCGGCTCGTCCAACACCAGGAAGTTCGGATTCTGCATCAGCACCGTGCAGAGATAGAGGCGGCGGCGCTCTCCGCCGCTCAACTTGTAGACGTAGTTCTGCTGATCCTTGGGCGAAAACATGAAGTGCTGCAGGAATTGCATGGCCGACAAATGGCGCCCTCCGCCCAAGTCGACATACTCCGCGATGTTCCTCACCACGTCAATCACTTTCATCTGCTCGTCAAAAGCCAGCCCTTCTTGCGAATAATAACCGAACTTCACGGTTTCGCCCACCACCACTCTTCCGCTGTCGGGCTTCACCAGCCCCAGCAGGATCTTGATAAAAGTGGACTTCCCCGTGCCGTTGTTTCCACGACTCCCATCTTCTCGTAACGGGAGAAGTTGTAGAAGAAGTCCTTCAATACCACTTTCCCCGGTCCGAAACTCTTACTGATATAGTCGGCCTCGAAGATTTTGCTGCCGATGTAGGCCGACTTCACCTCCAGCGCCACGCTCTTCTCCTCCGTGCGGCGCTTGGCCACCTTCTCCAGTTCGTAGAAGGCATCTTCCCGGTAGCGCGCCTTGTGGCCCCGCGCACAAGGCATACGGCGCATCCAGTCCAGCTCGCGGCGATAGAGGTTGTTGGCCCGGGCCACCTCGGCGTTCGAAGCGTCGATACGCTCCTGGCGCTTCTCCAAGTAATAGCTGTAGTTTCCCTTGTAGGCATACATCGTTTCATTGTCCAGCTCCAAAATGACGGAACAGACGCGGTCGAGGAAATAGCGGTCGTGGGTCACCATGAGCAGGCTCAGCTTCGACCGCTTCAGGTAATCCTCCAGCCATTCAATCATCTCCAGATCCAGGTGGTTGGTCGGCTCGTCCAAGATGAGCAAGTCCGGCTCCGTGATGAGCACATTGGCCAGGGCCACCCGCTTGAGCTGCCCGCCCGAGAGGGTGGCCACTTTCTGGTCGAAGGCCTGTATTTTCAGTTTCGAGAGGATTTGCTTGGCCCTGCTCTCATAGTCCCACGCCTTCTCGCGCTCCATCCGGTCGAGAAGTTCGTCCAAGCCCGGGTTTCCCGGCGTGGCCATGCACTTCTCATACTCCCGAATCAGGTTGGTCACGGCGTTCCCGTGGTGGAAACAAGCCTCGATGACGGTAAACTCCGGCGGATAGGCAGGCGACTGCTCCAAGTAGCCCACTTCCACGTCGCGCCGGTAAACGATGCGGCCTCCGTCGTGGCCTTCCCTCCCGGCCAATATATTTAATAAGGTGGACTTCCCCGTGCCGTTCTTGGCAATCAGCCCCACATGCTGCCCCTCGGCGATACCGAAAGAGACGTCCTCGAACAGGACCCGCTCGCCGATGCGCTTGGCCAAGCCGTCCACTTGTAAATAAGGATTCACTAATGCCATAATTCTTTTCTGGAAATTGCCCGCGAATATAACCATTAATTACGAAACTAACAAAAAGAAAGCCGGCGGGAAAAAACTTTCCCCGGAGGACGAAAAAAAAGGGCGAACTTGCATGCCTTTTGAAAATTATTCATTACTTTTGCAGCATCAAAACGCAAGGATGGCTATCCATGCATAGCATCCTTTCTTTAATCACAACGAATAATCCAATCAATAACACAAGCCTTGCATTATTTTACAGCATCATGCCGTATAATAGGAAGGAAAAGGACAACACATACTTAACATGCACAAGAAAAGCGAATTAGAGAACATGTCCCAGGAAGAACTGATGGACATCGCAAAGGAACTGGGCATACAAACGCCCGGAGAGGGTGACCGCATGGGCCTGATATACCAAATCATCGACGAAGAGTCCATCCAATCGGCATCACAAAAGGCCGCCCCGGCCAAAACGCCACGCAAACGCATCAAGGTGGTCAAGAAAGAAACCGACCGCGTGTATAGCGCCTCACAGGGAAACGGAGAAAACTTCGACATCAAGAAACGAGATATCAACCGCGCCAACCGCTCATCGACGAACGCCCCGAGGAAGTGACCGACATGGCCCGCACGGTGAACGCCGAGGTCATCGCCTCCACCTTCGACGAGCCCGCCGAGCGCCACGTGAAAATCGCTGGCATCGTGCTCGAGAAAGCCAAACGCATGGTGGAATGCGGCCACGACGTGGTCATCTTCCTCGACTCCATCACCCGCCTGGCACGCGCCTACAACACCGTCTCCCCGGCCTCAGGCAAGGTGCTCTCGGGAGGCGTCGACGCCAACGCCCTCCACAAGCCCAAACGCTTCTTCGGAGCGGCGCGCAACATCGAGAACGGCGGCTCGCTCACCATCATCGCCACAGGAAATAAGATTGGTCCGGGAAACCGAGGCCGACACTGATTTCCTGTATGCTCGAGTCATTCTTGTCCAGCCGCTTCATGGCTTCCTGCAAGAGGGTCTCGTCGATGATCTGCTTGGGCGTGCGCCCAATCATCCCCTTGGAAATCTGGGTGAGATACTTGGCCGAGATGCAAAGTTTCCCCGCATAGAACTGCACCTCGTGCTCTTGTTCCAGATTTTCATGGAGCAAGTCCATAAAATTCCGGAATAATTCCCGCGAGCGGGACGACTCCACGGCGCTTTCGTTCAGCTGCACCGCGCCGGCCAGTTCGTAGAAACCAAAGACAAGACCTCCCGTCAGGCTCAGCACCAGCTCGCGCGTGAAACCGCGCCCGTAGCCTTCCACCGCAAAGCGGAACAGCTCGATGAAATGGCGGGCCAGCTTCCTCACCCGCTCCTCCACGTTCCACACCATCTTGGAAAAAAGCAACAACATGAAACGGGGCTCCAGGCGCTGCGCGCAATCCCTGAGCATGTAAGGCGGAAAACCGGCTATCGAGACAGAAAAGTCTGCCGAAGAGCGCAACTTCCTCATGCGCAATTCCGGACGAAGGAACAACACCCGCCTGCGGTTGACTTCATGCTCCTCCTCCCCCAGCAAGAGGACTCCCCTCCCCTTTCAACCACCACGAACAAACATTTGTCTATGCGCCACTCCTTCTCGGCCATCCAGTCCAAGGAACTCCTCAAGTAGAAACATTCCTGGACAAGCACCTGGTTCTTCTCTCTCTCCATGCAAAAGAAACTTTTGTTAATAGAAACCAAAATTAAGTAGAATATTCCTAAAATGCAAGGTGACTTCCCAAAATGAACAAAACAAAGGTACTTTTAACACTCGTAGTCTCGCCCACATTGCGTATTTTTGCACCAATTTTGAGATTATATATTTATTAAGTGTTATGAATAGAGGTATAAAGACTGTTGCAACTTCAGCTTTCTGCTGCTTGGTTGCCTTGACTGGTTGCAAAAAGCAACAGCAAGCAATGAGCACGGGGTCCTACAAGACCATGACCGTGAAAACCGAATCCAGAGAACTCCAATCCCGCTACAGCGCGAGCATCAAAGGCCGCCAGGACGTGGACATCTATCCGCAGGTGAGCGGCACGCTCCAGAAGCTGTGCGTCAAGGAAGGCGACCGCGTGACGAAGGGACAAACGCTGTTCATCATCGACCAAGTGCCTTATCAGGCCGCCCTCAACACGGCCAAGGCCAACCTCGAAGCAGCAAAAGCCGCAGAAGCCACAGCCGACCTGACATTGAAGAGCACCCAGCGCCTGTTCGACCAGAAGGTGGTGTCGGACTTCGACCTGCAGACGGCCAAGAACAACTTGCTGAGCGCCAAAGCCGCCGTGGCACAGATGGAAGCACAGGTGGTGAACGCGGCCAACAACTTGTCGTACACCGTGGTGAAGAGCCCGTCGAACGGCGTGGTGGGCGAGCTTCCCTACCGCCAGGGAGCATTGGTAAGCAGCGCCATCCCGCAACCGCTGACCACCGTGTCGGACAACAGCGAGATGTATGTCTACTTCTCCATGCCCGAGAATGACGTGCTGAGCCTCGTCCGCCAATACGGCTCGCTGGAAGAAGCCATCGCGAAAATGCCGAAAGTGCAGCTCATGCTGAACGACGGCACGCTCCTGCCCGATTCCGGCCGCGTGGAATCCATCAGCGGCGTCATCGACCCGAACACCGGCTCCTCGCAGCTCCGCGCAGCGTTCCCCAACACCTCGCACCTGCTGCACACCGGCTCGAACGGCAACGTCATCATGCCGGTATACTTTAACGACGTCATCGTCATCCCGCAGGCCGCCACGTTCGAACTGCAAGACAAGGTGCTGGCCTACAAGGTGGTGGACGGCAAGGCCCAGAGCGTGAACATCCAAGTGGCCCCGCAGAACAACGGCACGGAATACATCGTGACGGGCGGACTGAACGTGGGTGACGTCATCGTGGCCGAAGGCGCAGGCCTCCTCCGCGAAGGCACGCCCATCAGCACCGGCGCAGCCGCACAACAGGGTGCGGAGAAGCAAGGCGCGGAAAAGCAAGGCAAATAAAGGATAACCAATTAATCAGAAACAATGAAAGGTAACATATTTATCAAACGCCCGGTGATGGCCTTGTCCATCTCCATCCTCATCCTTATCGTAGGATTTATTTCACTGGGCACCCTGCCGGTCGAGCAGTACCCTGACATTGCTCCCCCGACCGTGCACGTGTCGGCCACCTATACGGGTGCCAGCGCCGACGCCGTGATGAAGAGCGTTGTCCAGCCGCTGGAAGAGAACATCAATGGTGTGGAAAACATGACCTACATGGAGTCCACCGCCACCAACTCCGGTTCGGCCAGCATACAGGTATACTTCACCCAAGGCACCGACCCCGACATGGCGGCCGTGAACGTGCAGAACCGCGTGAGCCGCGCGCAGGGCTTGCTGCCGGCCGAGGTAACCCGAATCGGTGTGACCACCAACAAGCGCCAGACGAGCTTCTTGCAGATTGGTTCGCTCTATAGCCCGAACGACCGCTACGACAAGATCTTCCTGGCCAACTACCTTGACATCAACGTCGTGCCGCAAATCAAGCGTGTCGAGGGCGTGGGCGACGTGATGGCCATGGGTGATACCTACAGCTTGCGCATCTGGCTGAAGCCCGACGTCATGGCACAATATGGTTTGGTACCATCTGACATCACCAACGCCTTGGGCGAACAGAACTTGGAATCGCCTACGGGTTCATTGGGCGAAAACTCGCCGAACACCTTCCAGTTCACGATGAAGTACAAAGGCCGTCTGACCGACATCTCGCAATTCGAGAACATCGTGCTCAGCTCGAATGAAGACGGTCACGTATTGCGTGTAAAAGACGTGGCCCGCGTGGAACTGGGAACGCAGTCCTACGCATTCGACAGCAACGTGGACGGCCATCCGAGCTGTACGTTCATGGTGTTCCAGGTGGCTGGTTCCAACGCCACGGAAGTGAACGCCCGCATCTCCGAACTGCTGGGCGAATTGTCTGAAGACCTTCCCGAAGGCACGGAATTCATGACCATGATGAGCTCCAACGACTTCTTGTTCGCCTCCATCCACGAGGTGGTCAAAACCTTGGTCATCGCCATCATCCTCGTGATTCTCGTGGTGTACTTCTTCCTTCAGGACTTCAAGAGTACGATCATCCCGTCCATCTCCATCATCGTCTCCCTCGTGGGTACGTTCGCAGCCATGCAGATAGCCGGGTTCAGTATCAACATCCTGACGCTATTCTCGCTCGTGCTGGTCATCGGTACGGTGGTGGACGACGCCATCATCGTGGTCGAGGCCGTGCAAGCGAAGTTCGATGCCGGCTATAAGTCGCCTTACCTGGCCACGAAAGACGCCCTCTCGGACGTGACGATGGCCGTAATCTCCTGTACGTTCGTGTTCATGGCCGTGTTCATCCCCGTGACCTTCATGGGCGGCACGGCCGGTATCTTCTACACGCAGTTCGGTGTCACCATGGCCGTGGCCGTGGGTATCTCCTGCTTGAACGCCCTGACGCTCTGCCCAGCCTTGTGCGCCATGTGGATGCGTCCGGCCAGCGGCAACAAGGGCAAATACAACATCAACACCATCGTGCGCAACGCCTACAACGCTTCTTACAACGCCTTGCTGGCCAAATATAAGAAAGGCGTGATGGCCTTCATCAACCATCGTTGGCTGGCTTGGGGCACGGTTGTCGTGTCCTGCGTCCTGTTGGTTTACTTCATGAAGACCACCAAGACCAGCCTTGTGCCGCAGGAAGACCAAGGCACCATGATGATGAACGTGAGCATGGCACCGGGCAGCAGCTTGGCCACCACGGACAAGACGATGAAGAAGATTGAGGGCATCCTCAAGCAGATTCCCGAAATCGAGCACTACTCCAAGATTTCCGGTTACGGTTTCATCGCCGGACAGGGTACGTCTTACGGTTCGTTCATCATCCGTCTGAAGGACTGGAGCGAGCGCAAGGGCGAGGGCCAAGACGCGAACTCCGTACAGAACAAACTGAACTTCATGCTCCAGAGCGTGAAAGAAGCGCAGGCCTTTACCTTCCAGCCGGGTATGATTCCGGGCTACGGTATGGGTAACAGCATCGACCTGCACCTGCAAGACCGCGTGGGCGGTGACTTGGACACATTCTTTGCCAACGCACAGAAGTTCCTGGCCGCTCTGAACCAGCGTCCGGAAGTGGCCATGGCCATCACCACGTTCAACCCGAGCTTCCCGCAATACCAGATTGACGTGGATGCAGCCAAGTGTAAGCGCGCAGGCATCTCCCCGTCCGAAGTGCTGAGCACGCTGGGTGGCTACTGCGGTGGTATCTACGCGTCGAACTTCAACTTGTTCTCGAAGGTGTACCGCGTCATGATTCAGGCCGACCCGAAATACCGCCTGGACGAAGAAGCCTTGAACAACATCTTTGTCCGCGTCAACGGCAAGATGGCTCCCATCAGCCAGTTCCTGACGGTGAAGAAAGGCATGGGACCTGAGGTCACCAACCGCTTCAACCTGTTCGATGCCATCAACTGCAACGTGAACCCTGCTCCGGGTTATTCATCCGGCCAGACCATGCAGGCCATCGAAGAGGTGTTCGAGCAGACGATGCCCAGCCGTTACAGCTACGAATACGGCAGCATCTCGCGTGAGGAACGCGAAACGGCAGGTTCCAACGACACGGTGTTCATCTACGTGCTCTGCGTCGTGCTGATCTACTTGATTCTGTCCTGCTTGTACGAGAGCTTCCTCGTGCCCTGGGCCGTCATCCTTTCGGTGCCCTGCGGCTTGATGGGTTCGTTCCTCTTCGCCAAGCTCTTCGGACTGGAGAACAACATCTACCTGCAGACGGGTGTCATCATGTTGATTGGTCTGTTGGCTAAGACCTCCATCCTTATCACCGAGTACGCCTCGGAGCGCCGCCGCCGCGGCATGGGCATCGTCGAGGCCGCCTACACGGCCGCACAGGCCCGTTTCCGCCCCATCATGATGACGGTGCTGACGATGATCTTCGGTATGTTGCCGTTGATGTTCGCCACGGGCGCCGGTGCCAACGGTAACAGTTCTCTGGGTACGGGTGTCGTAGGTGGTATCACCATCGGAACTCTCGCCCTGCTCTTCATCACGCCGGTGTTCTTCATCGTCCTGCAATACCTGCAAGAGAAGATCCGCCCGGCCATGCACGAGGAGATGGACCCACAAATCCGCGCCGAGCACGAAAGGAACATGCAGGAAAAGAGTGCGTTTAACAAAGAAAAAGATAAGAAATGAAAAAGATAATCATGACCATGACCGCGGCTGCCCTGCTGAGCAGCTGCGGCCTATACAAAAGCTACGAGCGCCCGGCCGACATTCAGACTGACGGGCTCTATCGCAGCGAAAACATGCAGGGCGGCGACTCGCTGGGCTTGGCCGCCCTCGGATGGACGGAAGTGTTCACTGACCCGAAGTTGCAAGTCTTGATTGAAAGGGGATTGGCACAGAACACCAACCTGCAAAGCGCTCAGCTGCAGATAGAACAGGCCGAAGCCTCGCTCAAGGCTGCCAAATGGGCCTACATTCCCAGCCTGGCGCTCGCGCCACAAGGCTCGCTCGCCGGAGTGGACTGGGGCAAGGCCACGCAGACTTACACCATCCCCGTGACGGCTTCCTGGCAGTTGGACATCTTCGGCAGCCTGCACAACGCCAAGAAGCGCGCCAAGGCGCAACTGGCCAACAGCGAAGCCTACCGCCAGGCCGTGCAGTCGCAACTGATTGCGGCCATCGCCAACTACTACTATTCGTTGGCCATGCTGAAGGACCAGCTGAACATCAGCATCGAGACGGAAAAGCTGTGGAAGGAGAACGTGACGACGACCCGCGCCTTGATGGAAGCCGGACAGAGCAACATGGCCGCCGTGTCGCAGACCGAAGCCAGCTACTACAGCATCTGCACGCAGATTACCGACCTGAAGCAGCAAATCAGCGACTTGGAGAACGAGTTCTCCGCCTTGCTGGGCGACGCACCGCAGAAATACGACATCGGCACGATGGACGGATGGACCGTGCCCGCACGCCTTTCGGCTGGCATCCCCGCCGCTGCCTTGTGCAACCGTCCGGACGTGAAGCAGGCCGAAACCCAACTGGCTACCGCTTACTATGCCACGAATGAAGCCCGCGCGGCCTTCTACCCCGGCATCAACCTGAGCGGAACAATTGGTTGGACCAACGACCTGGGCGCCGCCGTGGTCAACCCCGGCAAGTGGATCTGGAACGCGCTCGGTTCGCTCACGCAACCGCTCTTCCAGAACGGACGCCTCCGCGCCCAATACAAAATCTCTAAAGCCCAGCAGGAACAGGCCAAGCTGACCTTCCAACAGACATTGCTGGACGCCGGGACGGAAGTGAACGCGGCACTGACAAAGATCCAGGCCACGGACGAGAAGAGCGGCCTCTACGACAAGCAGGTGGCATCGCTCGAAACGGCCGTGAAGAGCACGCAGGCCTTGATGATGAACTCATCCGTCAACTACCTGCAAGTGCTGACCGCACAACAGACCTTGCTGACGGCGCAAATGTCGCAAATCAGCAACCAGTTCAGCCAGATACAGGCCGCCATCGAACTGTATCAGGCCTTGGGCGGCGGATACACGAACTAACCAGAGGCCGAAACGACCTCGCTCGCATAGGGGCGGTTCCCCGGGAAAATTTCCCGGAGGGCCGCCCCCGGCTTTTCCGGCCTGCCGCCCCGATGCTCCCCCTTGCCCCCACAACGCCGCGCGGACGACAGCCGCAAGACGGACGACTTGGCGTAATGCGAAACTGTACTTGCCGCAAAGTACTCGAGTACTCTCCGCAGAGTACGCCGGCGATATGCGGAAGCCGCGGCCCCGTTTTGCGCTCCCCCGCCCCACGGTTTCCACCCCCGCCCGGGCAGTCTGGACACGGAGTGCCCGTCGCCCGGACGAAATGGAGAGAGGCGGCCCCGCGGGAGAAATCCCGTGAGGCCGCCTCTCAGCTTCCCGCCCGCCGTCCTGGCGACGGGCCGGCAAGGGCATCAGAACGGAAGGTCGTCCGTGGAGTCGCCCTGCGAAAAGTCCACCGGAGCGGCATCCGGAGCTGGCGGGAACGGCACGGGCTGCGCCGGGGCAGCAGCCGGATCGGCCACACGCTCCACCTTCCATGCGCGGATACTGTTGTACCAACGCCCTTGGTATTCACGCGCGTCGATGTCGAACGACACCGTCAGGTGGTCGCCTATCTTGATGCCGAACTGCGCGATTTTGTCGGCACCGAACACGTCGAAACACATCTTCCGGGGATATTGCTCCTGCGTCTCCAACACATATTCCTGCACTTTCCACTCCGACTCCCGTACGCTGCGAGATGCCCCCACGTTCGGGCAACACCGCGATGATTTTTCCTGTTATCTCCATATTTCTATCTTATCTGGTAAGTGACGCGAAATTACAACTAATTTTCTACTTTGTCGAATTTTAAATTATTTTTTTTGTTCCGTTCTCCCGAATTGTGTAATTTTGCTCGTTATAAACTAAAAACTACCGAACCATGAGATTTATCGTATCAAGCTCTGCGCTCTTAAACCGCCTGCAGACTGTCGGCCGCGTCATAAGTTCCAAGAACACTATCCACATCCTGGACTGCTTCTTGTTTGAAATACAAGGCAACATGCTCAACATCACGGCCTCCGACAGTGAGACCACCATGATCACCAGCATGGAGCTCGTGGAAAGCGACGCCGACACCCGCTTCTGTATCAACGCCAAGACCATACAGGACTCCATCAAGGAAATCGCCGAGCAGCCGCTCACGTTCGACATCAACCCCGACAACATGGAAATCACGGCCAGCTACCAGAACGGCCGCTTCAACATCGTGGGCCAAAGCGCCGACGAATACCCCGACATGAACCTCGCACAAGACGGCATGGATGCCTTCGTGATGCCCGCCGAAACCATGCTCAACGGCATCAACCGCTGCCTCTTCGCCACGGCCGACGACGAACTGCGCCCCGTGATGAACGGCATTTATTTCGACATCCAGCCCGACAACCTCACTTTCGTGGCCACCGACGGCCACAAGCTGGTGCGCAACAAGTTCTATGACCTGAAGGACAACCAGCCCGCCGCCTTCATCCTGCCGAAGAAGCCGGCCACCATCCTGAAGAACCTGCTGCCCAAGGAGACGGGCGACGTCACCCTGAAGTTCAACGCGCGCAACGCGTACATCTCCACCGAGTCCGCCCGGCTCATCTGCCGCCTCGTCGAGGGACGCTACCCCAACTACAACTCCGTCATCCCGTCCAACAACCCCTACCGGGTGACGGTGGACCGCCTCACGCTGCTGAGCGCACTCAAGCGCGTGCTCATCTTCTCCAACCAGAGCAGCGCCCTCATCAAGCTGCACATGGAGGACAACCAGCTCGTCGTGTCGGGACAAGACATCGACTATTCCACCTCGGCCGAAGAGCACGTGCCGTGCGAATACGCCGACAACCCGATGAACATCGGCTTCAAGGGCACGTTCCTCATCGACATACTGAACAACATCACGGGCGAAAACGTGGTCATCGAACTAGCCGACCCGAGCCGCGCAGGCGTCATCGTGCCGGCCGAACAGGAAGAGAACGAAGATTTGCTCATGCTGCTCATGCCCATGATGCTGAACGATTAATGACAAAAGGATGAAACTGAACCTGAAAAATCCGCTCGTCTTCTTCGACTTGGAGACGACGGGCATCAATATCACCACGGACCGCATTGTGGAACTGTGCTACATCAAAGTGCATCCCAACGGCAACGAAGAGTCGAAAAGCATGCGCATCAACCCCGAAATGCACATCCCCGAAAGCTCGTCGGCCATACATGGCATCTACGACAAGGATGTGGCCGACTGCCCCACCTTCAAGCAGATAGCCCGCGAACTGGCCAACACCATCAAGGGCTGCGACTTCGCAGGCTTCAACTCCAACCGCTTCGACGTGCCCATGCTCGTGGAAGAGTTCCTCCGCGCGGGCATCGACATCGACCTGCGCAAGCGCAAGTTCATCGACGTGCAGAACATCTACCACAAACTGGAGCGCCGCACGCTCAGCGCGGCCTACAAGTTCTACTGCGGGAAGGACTTGGAAAACGCCCACTCCGCGCTGGCCGACACGCGCGCCACCTACGAAGTGCTCATGGCGCAGCTCGACCATTACCCCAACGACCTGACGAACGACGTGGCTTTCCTGTCCGACTTCTCGCGCATGACCGACAACGTGGACTTCGCCGGGCGCATGATCTACGACGAGAACCACGACATCATCTTCAACTTCGGCAAATACAAGGGGAAGAAAGTGGTCGACGTGCTCCGCACCGACCCCGGATACTACAGCTGGATACTGCAAGGCGACTTCGCCCGCAACACCAAGCAGATCCTGACGCAAATCCGACTGGAAATGAACAAATAGCACAACGATAAATGGAAATCCTGAAAGGAAAGAAAATAGTATTGGGCATCACGGGCAGCATCGCCGCCTACAAAGCCTGCCTGCTCATCCGGGGCCTCGTCAGGAAAGGCGCCGAGGTGCAAGTGGTCATCACTCCGGCGGGCAAGGAATTCATCACGTCCATCACTCTCTCTGCCCTGACCAGCAAACCGGTCATCAGCGACTTCTTCGCCCAACGCGACGGCACGTGGCACAGCCATGTGGCCCTCGGACTCTGGGCCGACGCCATGGTCGTGGCGCCCGCCACGGCATCCACCATCGGCAAGATGGCCAACGGCATCGCCGACAACATGCTCGTCACGACTTACCTCTCCATGAAGGCACCCGTCTTCATCGCACCGGCCATGGACCTCGACATGTTCGCCCACCCCTCCACACAGCAGAACCTGCAACGCCTGCGTAGCTACGGCAACCACATCATCGAGCCCACGAGCGGCGAGCTGGCCAGCCACCTGGAGGGAAAAGGCCGCATGGAGGAACCCGAAAACATCATCCGCGTGCTGGAACGGCACTTCGCCGCCACGCAGGACTTGGCCGGAAAGAGGGTGCTCATCACGGCCGGCCCCACCTACGAACGTATAGACCCCGTGCGCTTCATCGGCAACTATTCTTCGGGCAAGATGGGTATGGCCCTGGCCGAAGCCTGCGCCCGCCGGGGAGCGGAGGTCACGCTGGTATGCGGCCCCACGCCGCTCCGGTGCAGCCACCCCTCCATCCGCCGCGTCGATGTGGAATCGGCCGAAGAGATGTACTGCGCGTCCACGTCCGCCTTCAGCGCGATGGACGCGGCACTGCTTTGCGCCGCCGTGGCCGACTTCACTCCGGAACAAGCCGCCGACCGCAAAATCAAACGCGAGTCGGACGACCTCGTCCTGCGACTCAAACCCACACGCGACATCGCACAGGCCTTGGGGCAAATGAAACGCGAGGGACAAATCCTGGCCGGATTCGCCTTGGAAACCCACGACGAGGCGGCACATGCCCGCGAGAAACTGGAACGCAAGAACTTCGACTTCATCGTGCTCAACTCGCTGAACGACCCCGGCGCGGGCTTCCGTCACGACACCAACAAAATCACCATCATCACGCGCACCGGCTCCACCCCCTATCCGCTCAAGGACAAAAAGGAAGTGGCGGAAGACATCGTAGACCGGCTCGCATCTTTCTTCTAAAAAAACTTCCACCATGCACCAGTCCCCACACGCATTCATCCAAAGACTCAAGGCCGCGGCCTTCGCGGCATGCTGCTTCGCCGCCCTGCCGGCCGGCGCGCAGGAACTCAACGCGCGGGTGACCCTCAACCGCCAGCAAATCTCCAACACGACGGAAGCGGTGTTCGAGGCACTGCAAAACTCGCTGACGGCTTTCATCAACGAACAGCAGTGGACGGGCATGCAATACGAAGAGGAAGAGCGCATCAACTGCACCTTCAGCATCACGCTCAAGACCTACAGCGAGACCGACAACTCGTTCACGGGGTCCATCCAGGTGCAGAGCACACGCCCGGTCTACAACTCCAACTACACCACCACGGTCTTTAATTTCCAAGACGAAAACTTCAACTTCAACTTCCAGCAGTTCGACCAACTCGAATTCCGGCCCGAGCAAGTGGACAACAACCTCACGGCTGTCATAGCCTACTACGCTTACCTCATCATCGGGCTGGACATGGATACGATGGCCCCGCTCGGCGGCACCGACGTGCTGCAAATGGCCATGGACGTGGCCAACAACTCCCAAAACCTGGGCTATCCGGGATGGAAAGCCTTCGAGGACGACCGCAACCGCTTCGCCATCATCAACGACTACCTGGACGGGGCCATGGAACCGTTCCGCCGGATGGAATACGAATACCACCGCCAGGGGCTGGACCGCATGACGGAGAACACCGACACGGCGCGCGCCGCCATCACGGCCTCCATCGAACTGCTCAAACAGGCCCGCGACCAGAAGACCATGAGCGCCCTGCCCGTCATCTTCACGGACATCAAGCGCGACGAACTGGTCAGCATCTACAGCGGGCACGGCACGTCCGACGAGCGCGAAAAGGTCTACGACATCGTCTTCGCCATCAACGCCTCGCAAAGCAACTACTGGGAAAAATTGAGGAAATAAGACATGCTTAAATCTTTATTCATCCAAAACTACGCCCTCATCGACACGCTGGACATCCGCTTCGAGCCCGGATTTTCCGTCATCACCGGAGAAACCGGCGCGGGAAAGTCCATCATCCTTGGCGCCATCGGCCTGCTCCTCGGACAGCGCGCCGACAGCAAAGCCATCAAAAACGGGGCGGCCAAGTGCGTCATTGAGGCCTTCTTCGACCTCAGCGCCTACGGCATGGAGGAATTCTTCAGCCGCAACGACCTGGAATTCGACGGCCACGAGTGCATCCTGCGCCGCGAAATCACCGCCGCGGGCAAGAGCCGCGCCTTCATCAACGACACGCCGGCTTCCGTGGCCCAACTCAAAGCCTTGGGCGGCATGCTCATCGACATCCACTCGCAACACCAGAACCTGTTGCTCAACCAGGAAGACTTCCAGCTGAACGTCATCGACATCCTGGCGGGCGACAAGGAAGAGCTGCGCCAATACGGCGCCCTCTTTGCCGACTACAAGCAGGCGGAAAAGGCGCTGGCCGAAGCCCGCAAGGAGGCCGAAAGCGCACGGGAAGAGGAGGACTACATCTCCTTCCAGCTGGAACAACTGGAACAAGCCGCGCTCGAAAGCGGCGAGCAGGAACGGCTGGAACAGGAAGCCGAAACGCTCGCCCATGCCGAAGACATCAAGCAGGCCCTCTTCCAAGCCGGCAACCTGCTCGACGACGAGCGCGGCATCATAGACGCCCTGAAAGAGGCGCACCATCTGGTGGACAACCTCGGCCGCGTCTACCCCGACGCCAACGAGCTGGCCGCGCGGCTCGACTCTTGCTACATCGAGCTCAAGGACCTCTCCGGCGAAATCGCCGGACGGGCCGAACAGGTGGATTTCGACCCCGAACGCCTGCAATTCGTCAACGAAAGGCTCAACACCCTCTACGACCTGCAGCAGAAACACCGCGTGGACAGCGTGGAAGCCTTGCTGGACATACAGGAGAATTACCGCCGCAAGCTGGAAGCCATCACGCACAGCGACGAACGGCTCGACGCCCTGCAACGCCTGCGCGACGAGGCGCTGGCCCGCGCCACCGGGCAAGCCGCCCGCCTCACGGCCCTGCGCCGCAAGGCCGCCAAGCTCGCAGAGGAGCAGATGAAGGAGAAACTCATACCGCTGGGCATCCCCAACGTGCAGTTCCGCGTGGAGCTGACCCCGAAGGCCGCACCGGACGAGACGGGAGCGGACAGAATCAACTTCCTCTTCAGCGCCAACAAGAACGGCCAGCTCCAACCCATCGCACAAGTGGCATCGGGCGGCGAGGTGGCCCGCGTCATGCTCTCGCTGAAGGCCATGATTTCGGGAGCCGTCAAACTCCCCACCATCATCTTCGACGAAATCGACACGGGCGTGTCGGGCAGCATCGCGGAGAAAATGGCCCACATCATGCGCGACATGGGCAACCACAACCGGCAAGTCATCAGCATCACCCACCTGCCGCAAATCGCCGCCATGGGCACCACGCACTACAAGGTGTACAAGGAAGACCACGCCGAAGGCACCAGCAGCCACATCGTGCGCCTCGACGGGCAGGGCCGCGTGGAAGAAATCGCCCACATGCTGAGCGGCAGCACACTGACGGAAGCCGCCGTGAACAACGCCAAAGAACTACTCAATCACTCCAAAACTCTCTGAAATGAAAAAAACGATTCTCATACTGGCCGGCCTGATGGCCTTCGGAAACTATCTGGCCGCACAGAACCCCAAGTGGTTCAAAAAAGCATCGAAAGCACAAATCACCATCGTCACCATGGACGAACAGGGGCAAATGCTGCAGTCCGGAAGCGGATTCTTCATCGGCGAAGACGGCACGGCGCTCGCCGACTACCAGCTCTTCAAGGGAGCCAGCAAGGCCAAGGTGGTCAGCGGCGAAGGAAAGGAATACGAAGTGGACGCCATCATGGGAGCCAGCTCGCTCTACGACATCGTGAAGTTCCGCGTCAGGACGGAGAAGAAGACCCCGGCACTGGCCGTTTCCGGGCGCACGGGCGTGAAACTGGAAGAAGTCTACGTCCTGCCCTATCCCACGAAGGAGAACCACGCCTGCCTGCTCGACACGCTGCACGACATACAGAAATTCGAAGGGCAATACGCCTACTACACCTTGGGCCGCGCGCTCGACGGCAAGTACCTCAACACGCCCGTCATGGACGAAGAGGGCGAAGTGCTGGGCATGATACAGCGCAAGGCCGACAACACTGACGCCACGTCCTACGCCATCAGCGTGGCCTACGGGCAGTCGCTGGCCACCAGCGGCATGTCGGCCGGCGACAACGACCTGAACGCCATCGGCATCCGCAAGGCCTTGCCCGCCGCACAGGACGACGCGCGCACCTTCCTCTTCATGGCGGCCTCGCGGCTGGACTCGGCCACCTATGTACGCTATCTCGACGAATACGCCGCGCAGTTCCCCGAGAGCAGCGAGGCCTACACCCAGCGGGCCGACTTCTATCTGGCGCACGGCAACTATGCCTTGGGCGAGGAGAACATGGAGCAGGCGCTCAAGGTTGACGAAAAGAAAGACGAAACCTACTATACGTACAGCCGCCTGGTCTACGAACTGAACCTGAAACCAGGCTACGTCACCTACAAGGACTGGGACCTGAACAAGGCCCTCGCCCTAGCCGGGGAGGCCTACAAACTCAATCCCCTGCCGCTCTACACCTTGCAGGAGGGGCACATCCTCTACGCGCTCAAGGACTACGAGCAGGCCGCCGGGAAATACACCTCCTTGAGCCAGACCAACATGCGTTCGGCCGACATCTTCCTCTACGCCGCGCAGTGCAAGCGCATGGCCGGGGCCGACACGCTGCAAATCCTGGCCCTCCAGGACAGCGCCGTGGCCTGTTTCGACAAGCCCTACACCCGCGAGGCCGGCCCCGCACTGCTGGAGCGCGCCTCCACCCTGCTCTCGCTGGGCCGGTATCGCGAAGCCGTGGTGGACATGAACGACTACGAGCACCTGATGGGCAATGAGCTGAACGCCAACTTCTACTATCAGCGCGAGCAGGCCGAAATGCAGTGCCGCATGTTCCAGCAGGCCATGGACGACATCGACCGCGCCATACGCTTGGACGGCGACGAACCGCTCTACCACGCCGAACGCGCCGTGGTGCTCTACCGCATCGGCGAACCGGCCGAGGCCGCCAAGGCCGCCCAACGGAGCGTGGAACTGGACCCCGACTATGCCGAGGGCTACCGCCTGATGGGCCTCTGCCAAATCAGCGCGAAGCAGCGCGAGGAAGGGCTGGCCAACCTGCGGAAGGCCGCCCAGATGGGCGACGAGGCGGCCAAGGAACTGTTGGCAGAAGAAGAGGGGAAGCAGTAACGGGCAGCCATATAGCCCCGTTGTCCAAGCCGTTCCCCCACGGCGGAAACAAACACATAGCGACCGCATCGCCCTCAAGCGGCGCGGTCATGCCCCGCGGGGAAGTTGCAAAGACCGTCTTGAAGGCCTTGACAACTTCCCCACGGGGCTTTTTTAATGATTCATCCGAAGACTTGTCCCACGCGCGCAAGCGCCCCTTCGCAAATCAAATCTGTCAGACGAAGAAGGAGGGCATGGCTCCGTCATGCCGGGAAACATGGGGCGGACATGCTTGTCGGCATCGCCTTCCTGCAACATCAACTCCCCACCTGCCCCCTTAACGGCCCCCACCCCGTTCCGGCGAGTTGGCAACTTGCCGTGGCCAGACACAGGGAGCTGCGGCCCGATGAAGCGTACCGCCTCACGGGCCGCGGCAAGAAGAGGAAAATGGCTTACAAGAACAGGAACGGGGCTTTATCGGACTGAAGATGTCCGCATTGGGCAACCCTTGATGACACTCCCGAGGGAGCGGAATGCCTCCGGGCGTCTTTCTCTCTTCGCCCTTCCCCAAAAACGCGGACGGGCTACCGCAGTCGCGGATTGTACTTTCCGCAAGGTACTCGAGTACTCTGCGGAGAGTACTCGAGTGCTTGCCGCAGAGTACGCCGACGCGCTCCGCAGGGCCTTGCCCCCTCTCCTGCACGCCTCCCCCGTCCCGACAGCCCGGTTAACGCCTCCAATGCGTTAAATAATGTTTATGTATACGCATTTTCTATTCGAATCGCTTTCATTCTAAAGTTTTAGTACTACATTTGCAGTATTAAAACTACAAGAATATGAAAAAGGACAATTCTCTGACAAAATCCGAATTCCAAGTCATGGAGGCCTTGTGGAGCCTGCCGAACCAGAAAGGCTTCATCCCCGACATCATCAAAGCCTACCCCGACCCCAAACCTGCCTACACCACCATGTCCACCTTCCTGAAGATTCTCAAGGAGAAGGGCTACGTCAAGTCGGAGGTGTTGGGCAAGATGCTCTACTACACCGCCCTGGTGAAGCGCGACGACTACACGCGCACCTACATGACGGAAGTCAAGAACAAATTCTTCGGCGGCTCGCTCGCCTCCCTCGTCAGTTTCTTCGCCGAACGGGAGAAACTGAGCCAGGAAGAGGTGGACCAACTCGTGGACATCATCAAGAAAGGCAAAAAGTAACCCTCAAATCCCCAAGCCATGAACCCTACATTCCTCAACGACCTTCAGCTTGACGCGGGCTTCTATCCGCTCGCTTCGCTGCTCACCGGCGCCGTGCTCTACGCCCTCTACCGGCTTTTCGTCCGCATGCGGTGCCGCAGCCGGCAGGCGCAGGCCTTCCTGACCTTCGGGATGTGCCTCATGACCGCCTCCCTCTTCTTCCGGCTGACGGTGTGGACCGACGCGCCCGCGGCCACCACGGCCGTGGAAACCGGAAAGGCCGACGCGGCGCTGACCTCCACGGCCGGCAGCGCCGGGGCTGAAAGCGGACCGGGCTTCACCGAACGCTTCCTGGACACCGTCGCCGTGGCATGGGACTACACCTGCTCCCACTCCTCGCTGGTCTACGCCGCAGGCTTTGCCCTGCTCTTCCTCTTCATGGCCGTGCAGCTGCTCCAGCTGGGGCGCATCCGCCGGAAATCCATGCCGGACAGCCGCAGGGGCGCCATCCGCGTCTTCCAAAGCCCCTACGACGTGCCGTTCTCCTTTGGCTACAACATCTTTCTGCCCGGCAGCATCGAGGGGCGGCAGCGCGACTTCGTGCTGGCGCACGAGGAAAGCCACATCTGGCACCGCCACTTCCACAAGCTCCTCATCCTGCAGTGCCTGACCATCGTCAATTGGTTCAATCCCTTTGCCTACCTGATTTTCCGCGCCATCAAGGAACTGCAGGAAATGGAGGTGGACCGCGACGTGATAGACAACGGCTTCGACCGCGAACAATATCAAATCAACCTCGTGCTCACCTGCACGGAGCACAAAGAGTGGATCTGGACGCAGTCCAACTACAACTATTCTTCGCTGAAGGAGAGAATCCTCTTCATGAACAAGAGCATCAAGGGCTTCAGAAGCGGAGTCCTGGTCTTCGCCGCCGGATTCTGCTTCGCCGCCCTCCTCGGCCTCATCGGCATGCAAACCCTGCCGCGGCCGGCCCAAGCGGCGACCACCGGCCCGGATGCCACGGGGCCGGAGAGCATCAACCCTTTCAACAAGGAAATTTTCAACGCCCCGCCCACGGCCCGGCGGTTCGTCCCCCTGCGCGGATACAACGCCCGCGGCGGTTGTTGGTACAGGCACTTCAGCGGCGATTCGGCCTATCTCCACGACAAGCGACCAACATTTTCTGACTACAAGTTCTTTGGCCACAGCGCCACACTGACCGTCTCCCTCCGCGGACAGGGACAGGAAGTCGGCGGCATGACCATCGAAGGAGGCACGGCCAACTACATCCAGCTGTCGGACACGCTGGCGTGGGAAGGCGGCAACTTCCGGCTGCGCCGTTGGGCCGACTCCCGGCACTTCGACGACACGTGGAAGGACGTCCATCACCTCGTCCCCCTTCATCCCCTCGCTGTGGAAAACGGAAACATGGGAACGCATCACCCCGCCCGAACACGTGAAGAGCATCTTCCGGCCCTGCCGGGAATGCCTGGAGCGCGACGACAGGCTGAAAGGCGTGTGGAAGCAGGAAACCGACAAGGGTACGCTCTACAACTTCTTCGGCAAGGATCGCTATGTCTACCTGAGATTCACGCCCGTCGACCCGGAAAACTTGTCCTATACGCTATGGGGCAGTTGCGCAGAATTTTGGAATCATGGCGACTCCATCATATCCAAATTTTTTCTGGGTCTCAGAATACACTGGATTGACGAAAACAGTTTCCAAAGCGTAAACATCGACACGGGGCAGCCGGCGGGCATCTACACCCGCGTAGAGATGCCGGATTTCTTCCGCAAGATACTCGAGGGCAGCGGGTTGTGGTAACCGCGCCTGCCCCACCCCTTCATTCCATAAAGACTCAACATCAACCCCTGCATCGGAGTTGCCGGACACGCTCCGGCAGCTCCCCAGGGAATCCTCGTACCTAAAACGAAACAGCCATGAAACCTTCGAAAGTCAAGAAAACAGCCACAATCATCGTCCCCGCACCGGGCATGGCTCCACGCGACACTTTTGTGTAAAAATTGCCCTGCTGTGGAAAAAATACACTTTTGTGTCAGGCCGTTTAAAAAGTCCTTTCCTTACATTTGACGGTGCAACGGAGCAAGGGATGACGAAAGAAAACAGAAATATTAATCTTTAAATACAAGACTATGAACAAAATGAAGAAACTCTGGTGGACCATGTTCGTGCTCTGCTTCTGCTGCA